>Ga0131853_10000722_pt1 | contig 59455 bp, 46 predicted proteins | sample TergutLab28metaG_FD_92764 | JGI IMG/M metagenome (GOLD analysis project Ga0131853, IMG submission 92764) | Labiotermes labralis P1 segment gut microbial communities from Petit-Saut dam, French Guiana - Lab288 P1 (version 2) (version 2) | ecosystem: Host-associated > Arthropoda: Insects >...
AATACTAATCCTGATTAAAATACAATACCTCTTCACGGCTAAAACCACTCCAAAAGTCCTTTACCTCGGACTTTTGGAGCGCCGTTCAAACTATTGTTTTTAATCTAGGATTATAGTGGAATTTCCTTTGAAATAGGTAGGCTACGGGCGCGTTAGCGTCCCGGCCTAGTTCTACAAAATAGTTACATATGTAACTATTTTGTAGAACTTCCACTATAGTATTACGATACAAAGCTCGAATGTTTTTTTCTCCGTAGGAGAAAAAAGACTTCCTAATAAGACTCATATTTTCGGGGTGCCGCTTGCTTTCACCTTTTAAATTGTCCTTTGCTATAGCAGATTTTCTTTGAATACTTTAAGTGCACCGTAGGTGGCACGAATGCGTCGTCAGGTGCTCCTTGTCTGGCAAAAAAACGCTCGAAAATCTACTGAAAGCGAGATATTAGACAGGCTCTTAGTGAATTGCATTTTTAATCGTACAAAATTACTGCTTCTTCGCAAACCACAACATTGCCGCATCCGAAATCAATTTCAAATTATCCGACACAAACGGGCTCGGCAAATCACTATCGCCTACCAAATCAACAAATGTTTTTGTGCCTGCGAACCCTACAAAACGTTTATACTTCTCCCATGAATCCAACCTGTCATTTTGGCTTAGTGCCCAAAAGTTCAAAGCCATTACTTGGGCAAGGCAGTAATCAATATAATAAAACGGAACTAAATAAATGTGCCTTTGAGACTGCCATAATCTTCCCTCTGCAAAAAAAGGCGTATCGCCCATATCAAGCCACGGTCGGTACATACTTTCAAGCTTTAACCAAAGTGTGTTGCGTTCAGTTGGTGTCATGTGCGGGTTTGCATAAATATGATGCTGAAATTCATCTACCATTACACCATACGGAATAAATGTCAAAGCGTTAGCCAAATGGCTTTCGTAATATTTTTGTGTTTGCTCACCAAAAAACATTTCCATCCACGGCCATGTGAAAAACTCCATTGCCATAGAATGAACCTCAGCGGTTTCATTAGAAAACTCTTGTAACGCCGTAGGATAAATATTTCTGCCTGCATAAGAAGCAAAAGCATGCCCTACCTCATGAGTAAGTACACGGATGTCATTTGATGTTCCGTTAAAATTAGCAAAAACAAAAGGTGCTTTGAAATAAGGCATAGCTTCACAGAAACCGCCTGTTGCTTTACCGAGCCGAGTCGTAACATCAAGCAGCCCATTATCAAGCATGAAATCAAAGAACTCAGCCGTTTCAGGCGAAAGTTCGCGATACATCACTTTGCCTTTAGCCAAAATCTCCTCAGGCGTTCCCTTTGGCGTAGCATTGCCATCAAGATATTTAATAAGGTCATCATAAATCATTAGCTTATCAACAGCTATATTTTTTGCCTGCGCCTCTTTGATTTGCTTTGCAATCGGTACTATATGTTTCAAAACCCCTTCGCGGAAGCTAGAGACCATTTTTTCATTGTAACAATTCCTCTGCATTCTGTAATATCCCACAGGGGTAAAAGTTTCATGCCCAAGTTTCTGTGCTAAAGAAGTACGAACTTGCACAAGCTCATCAAAAAGACTGTCAAGACGCTCATGATTGCTCTTGAACCAATTTGCAAACGCCAATGTCGCGCCTTTTCGGATTTCTCTATCAGGGCTTTCCCTATAGGGCATAATCTGTGATAAATTCAATGTTTTTCCATCAAATTCAATTTGAGCGCGTGCCATAAGCGTATTGTACTTAGTGGCAAGTTTGCTTTCCTCTTGCGCGTACTTTACTACTTCGGGAGAAAATGTCTTGAGTTTAAGTTCTGTATTAGCAAACATCAAATTACCCCAAGCTCTTTCCAATTCGCCCCTGTGTGGTGAGTTGATAAGATGTTCGTTTACTTTCTGCCAAAGCACCTCCAATTTCGGTTTGAGTTCATCTGTGTACTCTTTCTCTTTTGAATAAAACTCGTCCGTAGAATTAAGGGCATTTCGGACAAAAACCAAAGAAAACATTGCCTCAACAAAATTTTTGCATTCGTCAATCTCCTTATATACGGCAAAGCACTCTTGCGCATTCTTAGCATTTACAACTATTTCTGTAAGGTTTGCCATTTTCTCGGAAATTTCATTAAAACTAGGCCGTGTGTATTGCGCTTGATCAAACTTCACTATTAATCCCTCCGGCATCATAAATTAAGGAGTAAGCACCAGGCTACTTCATCCCAAAAAGCTTGTGAATAAATCTTATTTCAATTGAGTTAGTTATTGGTTTTGCTATATCCCATGATATTAGCTCAATTCCGTGCTCTCGTAATGGCTCTGCGGCTTCGCCAATATTGTAATGATTAACGGAAATTCTATCGCTTTCATTTCTGTAGCGGATAACAAAACCGGTGCCCCCCAATAACCGAGCGTTAGAAATGCCAATATCGTCACCACCACCTGCATCACCCATGAAATAATCACCAAGTGCAGGACGAAACCTAATAGTCAGCTCTCCATCTTGCAGCAATAGAAACTGAGCATTAGAGATGTCATTATCATCTCCGCTTGCAAGGCTAGTGTCCCATATGCGCCTAGCTCTGGTTGTAGCGTTGCCACGTATACTACGGTTAAAAACTGCAATAATCGTGTCCTCTATTACATGCAATTCGCCATTGAGTTTATATTCTACTCTAAACGGAAACTCTCCGTAAGTTATAGTAGGGACAGGCGGCGCAGGGCGTGTAGGTATGCCTGCAAAAACAACTAATACAAAGTAAGTCACGCAAGCAACTACAGCAAATAATACAATGCCTTTAATAATGGTAAATGTTTTTGGCATAGTTAATTAAAACCCCTAATTTAATTTTTATATAACTGTATCACTTTAAAAGTGATACAGGCGCAAACTTTAACTGCATATTAGTGCTTTTACGAAGTTAAAGTTTGCACTTGTTGATAATTTAAACTATATTCTAGTATATAATGAAGTTAAAATTCGCACTTGTTGATAAAATGGCATAGGTTCGGCATAATCCAGCCCTTTACTTTTTAACAAGAAACTCCGAAAAGCTACTAGGTAGGGCTTTTTTATAATATCAATTTTCATCCTCGAAAACAGCAACCCCAAGCATTAAACCCATCTTAAAACCGTAAGCAAAAGCGCCTTCCTGCTCATAGTGACTGGAGTCCATATAGAGATCCTCCAACTTTTGAAATTTTTCAACATCATCTAACGACATTTTCTGAACAAAATACCTTTTTGCATCTTCAATTTTAATATTTACCCTATTTTCATCATTGCATATTGGTCTGCGCTCAAAGGGCATAAACTCGCCATTGTACAGGTCACGAAATACATTTTTCATTATTGTTCACCTCCATTGCCGTAACTGCATGAAAACAACGGCATACATCTAAACAGGCGGTGTAACATAGGGCATAAATACTGCTCCCCATTTAATAGGCTTTCAAGCTGCCTCAATAACCTGCCGTATTTCCTTGAACGATATCTCATCAAATGAAAACCTGTGAAAGTGCATTTGAAAAGATTGTGTTTTCCTGTAAGTAGATTTATCAGCATTTTATTCATTGTAAAGCTCCTTTCAAGAATTTTATAATTTTCCGCAAAACACCTTGAAGGAGCATGGCCTTACATGATATAATATTTCATGTAGTATACCCTTTGGGTGTTCTGCGGTTGTGGGAAGTGGTGTAATTTGTTTGCCAACGTATGGCACCACTTCCTTTATTTTTTTGTGAGGCCATCATACAGAGAGTGAATACCTTTTCGTATCACATCAGAGCGTGTGGTATTGAGTTCTTCCATACAATACTCCATTTTATTGACTGTTTCTTTGTCTACTCTGAACTTAAATTCTGAATCTAAAGGCTTTTCAGGTTTTGGCCCCGGCTTTTTGCGTATCTCTATAGTCACACCTCCTATCTTGGGATACAAGACGAATTATATAACCCGTATCCCAAGATGTCAATACCCAAATAAAATATTTTTTTATAAATCCTCCCGATTTTTATTACAACTATAATTTGCTGCGCTTGTAAATAGATTTATCAGAATTTTATTCATTGTAACACTCCTTTCAAGAATTTTATGATTTTTCGCAAAACACCTTGAAGGAGCATGGCCTCACATGATATAATATTTCATGTAGTATACCCTTTGGGTGTTCTGCGGTTGTGGGGAAGTGGCGATTACTTTTGTGAGGGGCGCCGCTTCCTTTATTTTTTTGTGAGGCCATCATACAGAGAGTGAATACCTTTTCGTATCACATCAGAGCGTGTGGTATTGAGTTCTTCCATACAATACCCCATTTTTTCGACTGTTTCTTTGTCAGCCCTGAATTTAATGTGATTATCCATAGGCTTCTCTGATTTTGGGCCCGGTTTTTTCCGTACCTCTATAATTAACACCTCCTAATCGGGGGTACATTTCATATTATATGATTTGTACCCCCGATTGTCAATACCAAAATAAAATATTTTTTTGTAAACTCTCTCGATTTTTATTACAGCTATAATTTGCTGCGCTTGTAAATAGATTTATCAGCATTTTATTCATTGTAACACTCCTTTCAAGAATTTTATGATTTTCCGCAAAACACCTTGAAGGAGCATGGCCTCACATGATATAATATTTCATGTAGTATATCCTTTGGGTGTTCTGCGGTTGGAGAGAAGTGGTGCAATTTGTTTGCCAACATGGCACCACTTCCTTTATTTTTTGTTGAGGGCTTTAATTCCATCACGCAACCCCTGCGGACGCGATATGCCATTTTCACCACAATATTCATCAAGCATTTGTAGTTCTTCTGGTGTAAGCCGGACATCAACGCGAACATTTTTGGGATTATCGCTATTTGGCCGCCCTCTTTTTTTTGTGGCATTTTCACCTCTTTCTTTGCCAACACATATATTGTATACTTAAATCCTTGCAAAATAGTACCATGACCGATACTATTTTGCAAGGATAAGCCGCCGCCTACTTTTGAAGCAGTATCAAATTAATTACAAGCAATTAATTTGATACTGCTTCAAAAGAATTTAGGTATAATTTATTACCGCCAATAAGTCAAGGTTTTTTTACCGCCAAAAAAGCAATCCTCTACTTTTAAAAGTATTGGATTGCTTTTTTAATTAAACATTCTCGTTATCAATATCAGGTTGTCTTTCTTTGTTTTTTGTTCCCGCAGTGGCATCTTTTAAAACTTCAATAAGGTCAACTCCGGTAAGAGCCTCAACAGTTTCCGGCAATTGAGCAATAATGTCCGTAACATAACCTGTGAGCTTAGAGGCGCCGCCGCCTTTTGCGCCGCTGCCGCCTTGGTCAATTACCACAATTTTGTCTGTTTGAGCCAAAGGCTTAGCAATGTTATTAGCAATTTCAGGCAGGCGGTCAATCATCATCTGAACAACGGCGGCATCATTATACTGCTTAAATGCCTCGGCTTTTTTCATCATAGCTTCGGCTTCCGCAAGACCTTTTGCCTGTATAGCTTCGGCCTCTGCCGCACCTCTGGCGCGGACTACTTCAGCTTCGGCCTGGCCTTGGGCACGGATTATTTCTGCTTTTGCCTGGCCTTCAATTTTAGCAGCTTCAGCCTTTGCCTGGCCTTCAAGCTTAACTGTTTCCGCTTCGGCCTGGGCCTTGGTTACCTGCTCAAACTTCTTTGCTTCCGCAAGTTTTTCCTGGCGGTATCTGTCGGCATCGGCTTGTTTGTTTACAGTGGCTTCAAGCTCTTTTTCTCTCCGCTTAGACTCCTGCTCGGCAAGCTCTGTTTCTTTCTGCCTTCTAAGCAGTTCAACTTGCAGCTCTGTTTCGGTTACTTCTTTTTTAACCTTATTTTCCTCTATCTGATAAGCACTGTCAGCAATAGCTTTAGCCGCTTCCTGCTCTTTTCTGTAGGACTGAACTTTCAGTTCTTTTTCTTTAGCAGCTTCGGCAACCTGAGCCTCAGCAAGAAGTTTAGCCTCGGCACCTAAACGTGAAGCCTCAGCTGTTTTTATTACTGTTTCACGCTCAGCCTCAGCTTCGGCTATTTGCGCATCTCTCTTAACCTCAGATATCCTTTTTCTGCCTAAGGCTACAAGATAGCCATTATTATCATCAATATCCATAACTGTAAAGGCTTTTATTTCAAGGCCCATTTCAGCAAGGGCAACTGCAGCATTTTCCTGAACTTCAGACGAAAACTTGTCTTTGTCCTGATAAATTTCTTCCACTGTCATTTTTGCAATAATTTCGCGAAGCTTACCTACTAAAACATAGCTGGACTGGGTGGCAATCTCCTGGCTGGTTTTGTCAGTAGCGCCCCTGAAAAACTGCTCAACAGCAGAATAAATAGATTCCTTGTCAGACTTAACCTTAACTACGGCAACAGACTTAACGGTTACAGGAACCCCTTGGGCAGAGATAGCATTGTCAATATCAAGAGGAATTTTAATGTTTTCCAACGATATAACATCATAGCGCTCAAAAAGCGGAATGACCAAACCACCGCCCCCGGATATTATCCTCTTTTTAAGGCCGGTTATTACAGCTGCTTTGTTTTGGGGTATCCTCTTCCACAGGGAAACAAGGGTAAATGCCGCTAAAACTAAAACCAGCAACACCAATCCTACTATAACAATTTCACCCATGTTTGCATTTAAAATCTCAGGCATTTTTATTCCTCCTTTTTAAAATCATAAATCAGCCCGGCCTTTAGGCTAGGCATTAACTAACTACTCTTATTTTCTTACATAATAAGTACTGCCTTCTATATTAACTATTTCCACGGATTCACCGCTTTTTATCTCATCTCCATCCTCCGATTTAGCCGGGCTGGTAACGAGAGAACCACTTATTGAATATGAAATTTTTCCATAACCTCCGGCCGGTATATATGAAATGACAGTAGCCCTTAGCCCTATTGTCTCCTCTTTACCGAAAGTGCTTGTATTCTGCGCTTTGTATAAGGGCTTAACAATAGCTATATTTACAGCAGTGGCCACAACAAAACCACCCATTATGGAAATTGCCAAAACAACCCCATCGCCCAGCGAGCCATAAAACCTTGGGGTTAGCAAAAGCCCTAAACCACCAACTACCGTTAGAAAAACAGCTATTAAAGTAGGCTTTAGAAAGGAAAAAGCACTGCCTTCAGTTTCCATAAACTCTCCAAGTAAAAGAGACAATAGTATGAAACCGACCCCTACTCCGAAAAAGATTAGATACATATTATGCACCTCCTTTCGCGATTTGTAACTACTTATATAATACATTAATATTGCTGATAAAGCAAGAAAATGAATAGCGAAATCCACACAAAGCAGTTACACATGTAGTAAGTGCTTTGTGTGGATAAGCGGTGCGGCTAAAGCCGGAATCGGCACTAAAGCGGCTTATAGTTTGGTCAGGTGATTTTTCTGTAAAACCGCTAGGTTTTAGCGCGAAGTCAGTAGACCTGTCCGCTAACCTCATTCCGCCAAATTTCCGGCTTATTATCCGCTAGGGCTTCGACGAAGCCTCCTAGCAAAAGCTTTGGCTTTGCGTTGTCGGCTTCTCCTTGCCTAACGAAAAAACGCTCGAAAATTTGACGAAAGCAGGTTAGCGGACAGGTCTAGTCTATTATTAACAAGAATTCAGCGTAAGTTTAAATATCCAAAAATAAGGCATGTCAACAGCTATATACTGTCAACACACCTTATTTTTATTTTATAGCTTTACAACTATAGTATTTTGCTCTCTATTATCTGCCTCTATTGCCAAATGTCATTCCGCTGTTTCCTGTTTCAGGTGCACTGCTATTTAGGTTATCACCTATTATTTCAATGCCGCTGCCCGGAATAGTGCCTGTTGTATTTGGAGTCCATCCCGGAATGGGCTCAAATCTTACACGAATATTAAGGTTTTCTGTCACTGTGAAAACTTCGAGTAATTCTCTTCCGTCAGTGGTCACACCAGGCAGAATTGTACCGTTAGCATTCCAATCTCTTACACGATGGCCCGCATCCGGCCTTGCCCATACTTCAACAGTCTCACCGTGGGCTACATTAACTGCAGATGCTCCAACTGTTCCTTGGCCTTCACTGGAAATATTTACTCTGTAACTTGTTGCCCCGGCGCTCAATCTTGGTATTACTAAGTTTACATTAATTGATTGAGAAGCAGTGCCTGCTAAATTAAGGACAATTATGCCGGTAATCGAACCATTGGTGCTTGCAGTGGCAGGTACCATTGTAAATCCTGGTGAACCCCAAGCCACTGTTACTCCGGTACCGGAAACCATGGAGCGCCCTGTACCTAAACCCGTAACAGAGTTAGTAACCGCTGTGAGTACCTGTGCGGCAGTAGTATTGTTAGTAACAGCCATTGTAGTAGCAGTTAAGCTGGCAGCGTGAACAGCATCAGCCATTACACTAGGTGCCTCAGCGCCGCTAATTGCAATCCAGGTTGCACTAAGAGTCACATTATTATTAGGCATGGTAAAAGAAGTTGACATGTCTCTATGGTTAAACCCTCCGGACAAAGGCCCACCGGTTACATTCCATCCCGCAAACTCATGGCCTTCTCTTCCGGTAACACTTACGCTAACAGTATTTCCAACAACATAACTTCCCGACCCGCTGACAGCAACTCCGGGAGCTCCACCGGCGTTTACACCTACAGTTCTGGTCTGTGCTGACGGCCAACCGCCACCACCACCGCCGCTCCAGTTGCCTGAAGGGAAGTCTATTCTTATAGTGCGGTTCATATCCCAGGCTCTAAATGTCCAAGTAGATATTTCTCCGCCCCATCTTACTGTTATTCTGTAAAGATCGTCACCCCACCAGCTTGAAGGCAGCCAAGTATTAAACTCACCATTTCTGTCTGTCCAGCCGGAAGTAATAACATGCCTTGAACCTCTGTCTTGTACAGAGATTTCTACAACTGCATCACGAAGGAGTTCACCGCCCCAACCTATAACTTGTATTCTAAGGTGATGGTCACCAACGCCCCACCAAGTTCTATCGCCCCACCAGCTTGAAAACTGCGAGCCGAACAAAGAATCGGGCCTGCGGCTGAAAGTAACACCTGATACTCTAACATCCGCATTTCTCACGCGGCCTGAGCCTGTAAACCTAGTTCCCACGCCATTTACTTCTGTAGCATCAATAACAGCACTCGACGTAACTTCTACAGATGTACGATCAGCCCTTGAATCAATAGTAAGCCTGCTAATATTACCTCTTTCAAGCCTAAGATCAGCTCTCTCAAGCACATCAACCCTGTTGAAATTACCTGCAAGGCTTACTCTTGCGCCTCTGTCAAAGCCATTTTCAATCACTATACTGGAAAAACCTCTAAGTGATTGTACATTGCTCTCAGAGAGTGTTACTGCGGAGAACACTCTGGTAGTAGGAATTTCAGCCAATCTTCTAAGTGAAACAGAAGTGCCGGTTCCCCTGCCGTTTACTATAAGCTCTCTTGCAGAGCTGTTGTCCATAGCAATTCTTGGGTTACCGAAAACATAAATGTTTCCTGAAACATGAACATCAGTCAGCGTGAAAGTACCGCTGGTTCTGTCGGAGAAAACTAAGTTTCCTCTAATATCTAAGTCTCTGATAATTCCGGTTGACACGTCAACCAAAACATCACCGTTAATTACTCTGTTGCCCAAGGGGCCACCAAAGTTTGAGCTGCTGATTGTTTGAGCAAAGTTGCTAAAGTTAAAATCACTTTGTCTGGGTACCGAGCCTGTAAAAGCAGGCGCTGACGGAACATTTTCCATAAATGGTGCCGGCTGACTGACCGGACCCTGGTCTACGAAAGATGATGTTGCCGGCATAGGGTCAGTTGCTCTAAACCCGGCGTTAGATGCATTTGGAGACATATCAGGCAGTGGTCTGCCCAGTCTGTCCATTGCTCTGATTGAAGCAATTACCATCTCTGCTCTTGTAATGTTAGCGTCCGGCCTGAAAGAGCCGTCAGCATGACCGTTCATAAGCCCCGCTGAAACAGCAGCGCCTATGTAGGGCGCGCCCCACGAACCGGCAGAAACATCTCTAAACTGCTCTGCTCCCCCTGCAAAAGGCGTAAGCCCGGCAACGCTTACAAGTATAGCAGCGGCCTCAGCGCGGGTTACAGTGTTAAAAGGAAGAGACTCAGCAGAATCTGCTCCAATTATATAACCTGCAGCCATAGCCCTTGCTATTTCTACAAAATACCAGTCATCAGGTGTTACATCAACAAATCCTATTACCGCTGTTTCCCTAAAACCAAAAACCCTGTTTATCATTGAATACATTTCTGCTCTGGTCATAGGGTAGTCCGGTCTAGCCGTTCCATCATCAAAAGTTCTTATCAGCCCGCGGTCAAAAAACTCCTCCATCTGCCGCTCAGCAAAGTGACCGGCCAAATCAGACGATGAAAAACCTAAAGTCGGCACAGCTGTAACAAGCAGTACAAGTGCAAGCGTAAGGCTTGTCAGTTTACCTAAAATACTTAATTTCTTCACTATGGCATACCTCCCATATTCATCCTTGTTATAGTATATTTTTTTCTCTTGTGAATTGTTACTGCTAAGTTTGTGTTCATAGACGTATTACGCGAATTCGAGCAGTTCGCTGAACGGGCCTTCCTACTAAAAGCTGACAACAAGCTTTTTGCGGGACAAACAGGAAACACACATACAACGAAAAACAAGCCAAGAACACGCATAATAGCACTATGAAAACAAACCCTAATACATTTTACCACAGGATTCGATTTTTTGCTACAATTTTTTACATATTTTTTCGACTTTCTATATTAGACTTCTTTCAAAATCAGTTTTTCAGGCTCACGGAAAATCTATATAGTCTCATTTTCGCTTAGCGAAAATGACCGTTCGAACTTCACGCCGTAAAAACGTTCGCCGTGAAGGTTCTCACTGACCTACTGAAACCTGATATTTCGCGCTCGCCCAGAAAAACTAAGTTGATTTCGAAAGAAGTCTATTAAACGTTTAATGATTATAGAATATACATTTATCTACAGATTATGTATTAAATGGAAAAATTTCTGGAAATATTTTGCAAAGAGCAAAAATAGGGAAGTCCTTAGCCTGAAATTCCCTATAGAAGCTCCTAAAATATTTTAGAGTGAAAATTTTAAAACCGCCTATCTTTCAACTATCATAGACAAGCCTTGCCCGCCGCCTACGCATAAAGTCGCCAATCCATATTTTGAGCCGCGCCTGCCCATTTCATAAATAAGGCTTACAAGTATCCTTGCACCGCTGGCACCGATTGGATGGCCATAAGCTATGGCACCGCCATTTACATTAACTACATCAGGGTTTAAACCAAGTTCATCACCTACGCAAAGAGCCTGCGCGGCAAAAGCTTCATTAGCTTCAACAAGGTCAATGTCTTCCACACAAAGGCCGGCTCGCTCCAACGCTTTTCTGGTGGCCGGTATAGGGCCCGTTCCCATTATTTCAGGGGCAACACCTGCGCTTGCAAAGGCTTTAATGCTTACAAGAGCTTTAAGCCCCAGCTCGTCAGCCTTTTCTCTGCTCATTAGCACAAGGGCAGCAGCGCCGTCGTTAATGCCCGAGGCGTTGCCTGCCGTTACCGAACCTTCCTTGTCAAAGGCCGGGCGAAGTTTTTGCAGGCTTTCTATTGTAGCGCCCAAACGCGGATATTCATCAGTGACAACTGTCACCGGGTCGCCTTTTCTTTGCGGTATGTAAACAGGTACAATCTCATCAGCCAGCTTGCCTGATTTAATGGCCGCCTCAGCTTTGTTTTGGCTTGAAAGGGCAAATTCGTCCTGGCGCTCTCTGGATATTCCGTATTTTTTAGCAATGTTTTCTGCGGTGACACCCATGTGATAGTTATTAAAAACATCTGTCAGCCCATCATTAATCATTGAGTCTATTAATTTACCGTCACCCATACGCTGGCCCCAGCGAGCGTCTTTAAGCACGTATGGAGCCCCGCTCATATTTTCAGTTCCGCCGGCTACAATAATGTCGCCGTCACCTGCCGCTATAGCTTGAACAGCTTGAGCTACCGCCTTGAGACCCGATGCGCATAACATATTAACAGCAAAAGATGGCCGCTCCACAGGTATGCCTGCACCAACTGCAATTTGCCTCGCTACGTTTTGCCCAAGCCCGGCAGAAAGCACGTTACCAAAAATCACCTCATCAACCAAATCAGGGCTTAAATTGATTTTTTCAAAAGCGCCCTTTACAGCGGCAGTGCCAAGGGCAACCGCCGACACATCTTTAAAAACCCCTCCGAAAGAGCCTATTGCAGTTCTCACAGCTGATACAATAACTACTTCTTTCATAACCAAATGCATCTCCCTTAAAAGTATGTTTTTCAGGTTAAATGAGTATAAAGTGCCAAAGGCACCGTAAATTTGCACAAATACCAAGCTTTTGCAAAATTACTCCCCACTTAACGCCTTCTGCCAATAAGTATACAATTTATGTCATCATCTGACAAGAGTATATCTTAATTATATACCTATATAGTAATGAAACAAACACAAACAAACATAAAACTACCGGATCAACCGGTATTTTTATTTATCTAAGTACTAAAAACTTGTAGCATAAAAGCAAAAACTGTAGTAGTATTAAATAAAGTATAGCTAAAAAAGGGTTTGGGCTATATACTTAATATTAATTTTAGCTAATGACAAGAAAGGTTTTGATAATTGTATGAAGAAAAATATGCTGTTTAATCTTTTTGCCTTTATGATAGCTGCTGCACCAGCAATAGATATAGCTACAAGATGTGGTTTTATATGGGGCGAACCTGATTTTCCAAGCGAAGAAGAACTCTAATAACTTAAAAACAACTAATGAATTAGGAAAGGGATTGTTATTGAATGAAAAAAAATATACTGTTTAATCTTTTTACCTTTATAATAGCAGCCGCTCCTGTGATAGATATAACAACCAGATGTGTTTTGCAATGGGGTGAGCCTGACTTTCCCAATGAAGAAGAATTCTAATCATTTAAAGTAGTATTGAGAAGCAAATATAGTTTTCATTGTCAATTTCTCTGTTTTCAAAGACTATTTGGAACCTATTTTCTTTTGAAAGCCTGTCCAGTTTAAACAGCCCTAACCCTTTTTTGCCATCTCTTGTGGTGTAGCCCTTTTTAAAAAACTTTGACCATATATTATAGTCCTCTATAGCCTCATGTTTGTTTAACACCTCTATGGCTATCTCGCTATGCTCCTCATCTATTTGAACTATGTTAATACGTATTTCATTGTCACGCCCTTCTGTTTCCAGGGCTTCTTTTGCATTATCAATAAGAACTTCAAGGGATTGAATAAGCTTTTCATCTGTCATTTTATGCTTAATGGTATATTCATTAATATATAAACTGCATTTAAAGCCGGCCTCTTTAAGCTGGTTCATTTTAGTGAAAAGATATATTGCAAGTATTTTTCTTTCTAAATGTATCAGGCTTTCGCTTCCTTCAAAATTATTCAGATAGTTATTGATATGATGTTTGGCTTTCTCTTGGTCATTAATTTTTGCAAGCCAGTCGGCTGCTTGCATGTGTGTATAGTTTCCTATATCTCCTGGTGCTCTGACTACAAAGGACTCATATTGCTTAACGGCTCTATTTTTTTCACCTACGGCCAATAACTTTTTTACTGAATAAAAGCCAATAATTATTAACACAAGAGCTACTGTTGCAATTGCAAAATTATATGCGAAATTAACGCGTTCGTTTAACAGTGTTATGTAGTGCGTATAGAATACTATTATTAGAGAAAACCCTAAAACCGCATACAAAAGCTTGTCTTTCTTCTCTAATGCTTCTATTACAATATGTAAGGGTACATAAAAATAAATAATCCCCGCTGTTGCTAAGCTCGCCAGCATAACAATAATGCCATATTCAAATACAAATTGCATCTCAACAAACAAGCCTAATGCTACTGTAAAAAATGCCTGTATAAAGGCTAATAAGAAAAATACGAATACACAAATAAATAATGACTTTACAAACTTTATCCAATCAATAACCTTAATAAAAATAACTATTACAATATAAGCCAATAATATAGCAATATAATTAGGCAATACTATTTTAGATACTTCAACCAATATCAAGCTCAGAATACCTACAGCAATAGGAGGCAGATGGTCAGAAAAGCGCTTATTAGTTGTAGCCATTATCAAAATCATCCAAATAACAGCCTCTATGGCAGTAAGTATGTAAAGCTGTAGCGGTGTCATATGCCCTCCATTATTCCCATTCTAATCTTACTTTTTCAACATAGGTGTTACCCATTCTAAAAACCATATTTACGCAGGCCGGCATGTCGCCGGTGCTAATTTTAACTATTCTTCTGGTATAGTCAACAGATTGAACATAATCCTTATTTACAATTAGGTTTTGCCTTATGCGCATAAACCTGTCTCCAAGTTTCTTTTCAAGCCTCTCCAAAGGATATTGGTGTGCCTGCAACTTAACCAGCTCTTTCTTGCGCCCGTTAACAGTAACTACTTTTTTGTTTATCTCAACCCAAAATATTTGCTCCCTGTAAAGCCTGGTTGCAGCGCCGTCTTTAGCATCAAACAGCAACCGCCTGTTTTCTTCCTCCGTTATTCTATATCTCAAAACCTTTGACATAACCCTGTCAAATTCTTCTTTCTCAACCGGCTTGACAAAGTAATGGTGGCATTTCAACCCTTCATATGCAACCTGCTTTTTATCGGTATCGGGTGATGTTAGAATAATAAAAGACATTTCATAGGTGTTGCTTTTTCTAAGCCTTTCCGCAAACTCATATCCTTCCGGGTCACTTCCCTCCGGCCCTGTGTCAATTATGAATAAATCAACTTTGTTTTGAATTGCATACTCATATGCCCGGGTTTTTTCAAAAAAATGCACCACATCCGTTCTCTTTCTTAATGCCAAAAGCCATTCTTTATAAGTGTCGGCAGCATCTTTGTCATTTTCAAGAATCAATGCGCGATACACGTACACCCCTCCATAAAAATACAATTTATCATTAATTTGTAAATAACATAATACAATCAATGCCCCAAAAAATCAATAGGGTAAGTAAATTTATTTTTTTAGAAGCTTAAAAGCCATATAAACAAAGAGTTTTTAGAAATATATTTTGCTATAATATGCTAAATCCGTCTTATAATTGTTGACAAAAATTAATTTTATGTCTATTATTGTATTAGTTTGTAAGTCATTGGCATTAAGGTAACAAACCGTCGAACAATATTTTAAGGAGGCTGGCACAATGGCAAGCTATAAGGAAATGTATTTTGAGCTATTTATATCAACAAGCCGGGCTATCGAAAATTTGCAGCAAATTAATGACGGCTTAAAGCAGGCGCACCTAAAGGCAGAAGAGATGTACATAGAAACAGATACTAATGTAGTTCAGTTGGTTGTTAGCGATTCATCTTCTATGGAAAATATTCAAGATGAGGAGAGAATAAACCTTACCACCGATAAGCAGGTTATCGGGAAGAACATACGTGCAGTACGGCAAAAATATTCAGTAACGTCAGAAGAGCTTGCAAACAAACTGGATATTACAACAACTTTCCTTGGCCTGATAGAACGAGGGCAAAGAGGAACCACTCTTAAAAACCTGTGCATTATATCTAACTTCTTTTGCGTTCCTATTGAGCGCTTTTTAATACCTGACGGCGTTAAGCATGATAAGGTTCAATAGGCAACGGTGCATAACCCATGTTGAACCGATTTTTTTTCGGGCTGGTCGTAAATGCGTAGCATTTACGACCAGCCCAGGCAGCCAGGACGAGCGCTGTAGTCTACGCCGCGCCTAAAACCGCGCGGCAGACCAACGGGACTTGTCCGTGAGCGCGGGCAAACGGGAACCCATTAAAGCCTGCTTTAATGGGTAGTGGAAAATAGCGGTTTTCTATTTTGCCAGTCCGAAAAAAAATCGTGTGAAACAGGTTATGCACCATTGCCAATAATAGACTTCTTGCAAAAGGTAGGCCGGGCAGCACACAAGCCGCCCGGCCTATATTTATAAAGTACCGCATGTACGGCTTTGCATAGGTAATTGTAATAGCAGGCAAGTTATGCTACAATGGCTAATATTGCTTTGGAATCGATAAAAAAGTGATTTTGCCTAAAACATAACGCACCGGAGATGGATATTTGCGCCTATACATAAAGGAGACCGGAGCATGAAAATTTTTAGTGAATTTGCCCAAATCTTTGATGTATTTAGTGAAGGAATATTAATAATTGATGAAAGTGCCAATATTATATACGCTAATAAAGCATATTGCAGTTTTATCAATGTGGACATTTCCGAAATTTTAGAAAAAAAACTGAAGGATATCCGCCCAAGAGCAATGCTGCCAAATGTTCTGAAAACAGGCAGGCCTATTTTAAATGCGCCCAGGTATGAGAGGGATGAACCCTATTTTGTTAATTTATACCCCATAATATCAGATAATGAGGTTATTGGCGGAATCACTGTAGTAACATTTATTCAGCAAGCTCATGATTACCGGCACCTATTGCAGGAAATAGAGCGCTCTAAGCAGGTTATAAAACAAATTTCAAAAATAGGCAATGCAGGTTATACCTTTGACGACATAGTTGCAGTGGATTCTTCATCGGTCAAAGTAAAAACCCTTGCAAAGAAGGCCGCCAACTCAGACGCAACTGTTTTACTGCAATCGGAAAGCGGTACAGGTAAGGAGCTTTACGCTCAAGCTATTCACAATGCCAGTAAAAGGAGCGGAAACGTCTTTTTAGCCATAAACTGCGCCAATTTTAACTCTAATATTTTAGAAGCCGAATTATTCGGCTATTTAGAAGGGTCTTTCACAGGGGCTAAAAAGGGAGGAAAAATTGGTCTTTTTGAGGCTGCTACAAAGGGTACAATTTTCCTTGATGAAATATCTGAGATGAATATATCGTTGCAGGCTAATCTTCTTAGGGTACTGCAAGAGCATAAAATTCGTCCGGTAGGCGGGGTAACAGAGCGTGATGTGGATGTTCGTGTAATTGCCGCTTGTAATGCCCCGCTTCTTAAATACATAGAAGAAGGGCGTTTTCGCAGGGATTTGTATTACCGCCTCAATATTTTTCCGCTTGCAATTGCTCCTTTAAGAGATAGAAAAGATGATATTGAGCCTTTAGTAAAGATTATTTTAGGCGAATTATCTAAAAAACAGTATAGAAGCTTATTAATTGAAGAGGATGCTTTAAAAAAACTCCGTGCTTATGACTGGCCGGGAAATGTAAGAGAGCTTAGAAATGTTTTAGAGTTTGTTTCCTACCTTTCAGATGACGGAATTATCACAGAAAATGCCTTGCCTGAGGCTATAGCCTCAAAATATGCAGATGAAAATGAAACACTGTCTCAGCGTGTTAAGCGGTTTGAAAAAAGTGAAATTGAACGGCTGCTTCGTAAAAATGGCAACTGTTTAGCCGGAAAGCGAAAGACTGCTGCCGACCTAGGAATATCATTAGCCAGCTTATACAATAAAATTGGTTCACAAATTTAAATTCCAAAATGTTAGAATTATTATTCCAATATTTTGGAATTTATTTTTTTGTTTTTCTAAGGAGTTTTAAATATAGCTGACGTACTTCAGAAATGTGATTAGAAAACATAAAATTTTTGTCACAAGGCAAGGAAGCGACAACGACGTTTGCAATGCATTTTTTGCGGAGCAAAAAATTGCTTTCCATAATGTATGCGCTTTCTTAGCCAAAGGCTAGGAAAGCACATTGTAAGCTAGGAGGAGCTGACAATGAATTGCGGGCAAAAATGAAAGTTTTAAATCACGTTTTTTGGAGTACGTTAGCTATACCGCCCGTTGCCGCGGCTCATAGTTAGAGCAGGTGATTTTTCCGTAAAATCGCTGGGGTTTAGCACGAAGCCAGTCTATAATTTTAATCAAGATTAATATTATAGTGAAATGAATTTAAAACTGCAACGCTTGCGTTGCAAGTTTTAAATTTGATTGAGCACACCTCACCGCGATCCCGAAGGGATTATTAAAATGTAGTCTTTTTTCGCCAAAGGCGAAAAAACCGTTCGAGCTTGTGACGCTAAAACCCGTCACAAGACTCTCACTGACTAGGTGCGTCAAATGTGAACTATAGTGAATAAACTTAAAAATCATCAAACTTGTTTGAAATGATTTTTAGGTTTATGAACGTCCCACTCATTGAGATTCCGTTGGAATCGAGATGATGGGGTAGATTAACCGTTGGTCATAGGCCACCGCTTCTATGCCTAAGCGTGAGCTTCGGCGAAAGCGGCGGGTGAGCGTTTTGCGGTGAAGCGGGGCTTCAAACTCCCGCTTCACGCAGCGAAGTTCGCGGAGCGAACCCTTTGACTTGTTGCTTTTCAAATTAATCTACTATATGTTCACATTAGATAGCAAACGACAATTTAAAGGGTGAAAGTAAGCGGCACCCCGAAAATATGAAGTGAAGTATTTTCGGGGCGGTTTTGCCGCGTAGCTTGAACCGTTTTTAAATGTCGTTTGCTATAGCTGCTATTCGTTAAAATCATTCTAATATTTTAGAATAAAAATTGCTGCCTGCTATGTTAAGTAGGGTGATATAAATCGGAAGTCAACTATGTACTTGTTTAACTTGTAAAATTCCATTCACTACGTGTGGAAATTTTAAAGCCAACTCAATAGACCTCTTTCGAAACCCGCTTTGGGCAAATTTTTGGCTTATTTTCCGCTAGGCGTTGTCAGCCGCTCCTAGCAAACACTTTGGGGTGTGCGTCGTCGTGGCTTCCTAGCCTAGCAAAAAAGCGCTCAAAAATTTACCCAAAGCGGGTTTCGAAAGAGGCCTAATATATCTGCCAAAATCACATCTAATTCTCTGCATTAAACTGGAGTTAATAAGAAAGTTGGCACGAATTTTGCTTGCTAAATGATAATGTAATAAAAAAGTAATAATCACAACTTTTTTAGCACCTCATCCGAAATATCATTTTTCATAACCTCAAGGTTATGTCATTAATATATTCTGTAAGGGGGAAATAAAATGGACAATGTTTTTTACCGCAATGTTAATATGACTTTTACACAAGTTGAGTATGGAAAAGGAATTTATCTTTATGACAAGGAAGGCAATAAGTATATAGACGCTTGTTCCGGTGCCGCCGTCTCAAATATCGGGCACGGTAACAAAAGAGTAGCGCAGGCTATGGTAAAGCAAGCTGAAAAAGTAGCCTTCTCTCATTTATCCCGCTGGACAAGTGCACCTATCCGTGAACTGGCCGACTTAGTTGCAGAGCTTGCTCCCGGTTCACTAAACAAACTCTATGCTGTTTCGGGCGGTTCGGAAGCGACTGAGTCTGCCCTGAAAATGGTACGCCAATATTATCTTGAAAGAGACGGCAAAACAGGCAAGTACAAAATTATTTCCCGTTGGAATGCTTTTCACGGCAATACTATCGGTTCACTCTCAATGACGGGTGATAACAGAAGAAAAAAATATGCCCCCTATCTTATTGACTTTCCAAAGATTGAGGCCTGCTATTGCTACCGCTGCCCTTGGGGCAAAGAGCGTGAAACTTGTAGTGTAGAGTGCGCCTTTGCTTTGGAAAGAGAAATTAAACGGCAGGGGCCTGAGTCTATAGCAGCCTTTATTGCCGAACCTATTGTGGGCGCTGCTGTGGGCGCTATAGTTCCTCATGATGATTACTTTAAAATTATCCGCCAAATCTGCGACCACTATGACATTCTCTTTATCTCGGATGAAGTTATGACAGGCTTCGGCCGCACAGGCTCTATGTTCGCTATAGATGACTTTGGCGTTATCCCTGATTTGATATGTGCTGCTAAAGGTATGAGCGCCGGTTATGTTCCCTTAGGTGCAGTAATTGCAAAAGATGAAGTTTATGATACATTCCGCAGCGGCTCCGGTTCTTTTGTTCATGGTCATACATACGGCGGCAATCCGCTTGCCGCTGCAACTGCAGTGGAAGTAATTAAAATTTTAAAAGAAGAAAACCTAGCTGAAAACGCTAAAGTTATGGGTACATATATGCTGGAGCGCTTGCAAGAAAAGCTGCTAAGCTTTTGGTTTGTCGGCGATGTGCGCGGCAAGGGCTTGCTGCAAGGCGTGGAGCTGGTTAAGGACAAAACCACCAAAGAGCCTTTTGCCCGCAAAGACGGTATTGCTGAAAAATTGACAAAAACATTAATGAAACACGGTGTAGTTATATATCCGGGCGGCGGCATGGCCGACGGCGAAAATGGTGACCAGTTCCTTCTGGCGCCGCCGCTTATTATAACAAAGGACCAGGTTGACGAGATGGTTCAAAAAATGACTGAAGGTTTTGCCGACTTTGAAAACATATTAACGTGTATGTAGGGAGGGAAAAGCATAAATGGGAAGAAAAGTTATTATTACTATTGCACCTACAGGAAATGTGCCTACAAAAGAGATGACAGCTCATGTGCCGGTAACTGCTTCGGAAATTGCAAATCAGGTATATGACTGCTGGAAAGAGGCGGCATCCGTTGCACATATACATGCACGTAATGAAGAGGGCTTGCCAACCTCTGATGTTAATACGTATAAACAAATTATGGAACATCTTGCCGAAAAAAAAGACTGTGATATTATTACTCAGCTTTCCACCGGCGGCCGGGCGGGAAACTCGGCCGGTGAACGCGGGCAAATGCTTTGCCTTGCTCCCGAAATGGCAAGTTTGGCTACAGGCTCATCTAACTTTCCTGCTAAGGCCAATCTGAACGACCCTGATACAATCAACTATCTGGCCTCTGAAATGAATAAATATAATATAAAACCGGAAATTGAGGTTTTTGACGGTGCTATGCTGTTTAATGCTGTTCACTTGGCAAAAAAGGGTATACTTTGCTCCCCTTTGCACATTAACCTTGTAATGGGTGTACCCGGTTCATTACCGGCTACACCAAAAAACTTCTTTTTCCTTTATGAAAACCTCCCGGCAAACTGCACTTGGACAATGACCGCCATAGGCCGCCGGCATGTGGAACTTTCAACTATGGCTCTTGCTCTCGGCGGACATATCCGCGTAGGTTTGGAAGACAACATTTATTACGATTACGAAAAGAAAAGCCCCGCAACAAATATTTCTTTAGTCCGCAGAATACGCGATATAGCCTTAGCTATGGGGCTTGAAATTGCTACTCCTAAAGAAGCTCGTGTTATGCTAAATCTTCAAGCAAAAAGTTGATATAGCTGTATCACTTTAAAAGTGATACAGCCCTGATGTGAACTGTGTTCACACCAGGCGCACCTTAATCCTTTCAGGATCGCGGTGCGGTGCGTTCAATCAAATTTAAAACTTGCAACGCTGGGCGTTGCAGTTTTAAATTCATTTCACTATAGGAGATTAAAGATGAGTCTGGTATTAAAGGGCGCAAGAGTGATTGATGCTTTAAATCATATTGATGATGTGCTGGATATTGCAATTGAAGACGGAAAAATCAGCAGCATCGGAGAAGACTTAACCATCAGCAAGGACAGCATTGACCTAACCGGTAAGACTATCATACCCGGTGTAATTGATATGCACGTACATGTTACCGAGCTTTTAGGGGGCCGTGCCGGGTACCGCATGGCCGCTAAAACCGGCGCAACAACAATTATCGACTTTGCCGGCCCCGTTAAAGATATTGTAGAAAATGCAGCCACCCTTGGCTGCGGCTTAAATGTAGGCTGTTTAAATGTAATTAACCCCGACGAATGTGGTGTTGACCCCGGCGAAGCGCGCCTTGAAAGCCTTTTAGATGAATCTCTTACATTGGGAGCTCTTGGGCTTAAAATTCTAGGCGGCCACTTTCCGCTAACGCCGGAGGCTTCACATAATGCTATTAAAGTTACAAATAAGCACAAAGCAGTTGTTGCTTTCCATTGCGGCTCTACTAAAGAACGCAGCGATCTTATGGGCATGAAAGAATCTGTTGAAATGGCTAAGGGCAATAACCTGATTATCCCTCACATTAATGCCTACTGCCGCGGAAAATATTTCCACTATGCAGAGGAACTTAGGCAGGCATTTGAAATGCTTAGGGAAAACAAAAATATCATCGCCGATTCACACCTTGCCGTTATAAACGGTACCCAGGGCCTCTGCCACAACGGGCTGCCCCACGATGCAATAACGGTTAATTGCCTTAAAATGTTTGGCTTCGAACCTACTGAGAATGGGCTTATTAAAGCTATATTAGATGGAGTTGTCAAAGTAATTTATCCGGGAGAAGATGAAAACAGCTTACTTGAAGGAAAGGCAGCGCATGATTATTGGCGCTCTAAAGATACAAATGTAAGTGTCAGTTTTCCGGCAAATAACCCTATTGTAGCAGTTTCCTGTGCCTTAGAGCGCAGAGAAGCCGGCGGAGACTTTTTAATACCAATGACAGCAACTGACGGCGGTGGTTTTCCGCGTAATAACCTGATAGGCAGAATGCTTGCACTACACCATCTTGGTTATATGTCTCTTCATGACATTGTTAGGAAGGTATCATTAAACCCTGCAAAGGTTTTTGGGTTATCAGGTAAAGGCCATTTATCTGTCGGTGCAGACGCTGATTTAAGTATTCTTAATGAAACCCTTACAACGGCGGTAGAGAGCTATGCAAACGGTGTACAAATAATGAAAGGCGGCGTAATTACAGGAAGCGGCGCATTTCTTATTACCACAAAAGCCGGGGAGGAAAGCGCAAAACGCCACGGCCTTAACCCCCTTATAACAGACATTGAAAAATCCGCTTTTTACAGCGGCTTTCATACATGATTTTGATAAAGCACATTACACAAAAGAGTCTTATTTGAGAAATTAATTTAAGGGAGGAGTTTAAACATGAAAAAGAAAATCTGCTTTTTAACACTGGGAGGAACTATAGCATTTGCACCGCAAAAGTCTGATGATGACGGCCCAATTGTTGATCTTACACCATTCATCAACAGCCTTGATGAAATTAAGGATATTGCAGATGTTGACGTTAAAGCAATTATGCGCTCATCCAGCTCGGCACTGCATGTTGATAATATCATAATGGTTGGCAGCAAAATTAAAGAGCTTATTAAAGAAGGTTATGAAGGCTTTATTGTTGTTCAAGGTACTGACACTATAGAGGAAACGGCTTTTCTCTTGGGCCTTATGGTTCAAACCGATAACCCTATTATTGTCACCGGTGCAATGCGCACTCCTGACATGCGCGGCGCAGACGGCCCTGCTAATATACTTGCTTGTATTCGTGTAGCCGCAAGTGACAAATGCCGCGGCATTGGCTCTTTAGTAGTATTTAATGATGAAATTCATTCGGGTATACATGTGCGCAAAGTTCACCCACAAAGTACAGCGGCTTTTGCATCTGAAAGTGGTCCCTTGGGTTACGTTGCAGAAGGAATACCAAGCCTTAGAGTAGTTCCTGTTAAGCGTTCCCTGCCTTGGATTAACCCCACCGGCGAAATGAAACATGTTCCCCTTTACTCCGTACCCCTTGGCGATGATGGGGCACTGCTTGAAAAAGTAGAAGAATTAGGCTATCCCGGGCTTGTTGTAGCAGGGCTTGGCGGCGGCCATGTACCGGCTGAGCTTGTTGAAACTCTTGAGCGTATAGCTAATAAAATTCCCGTAATTCTTTCTTCCAGGATTGGGTATGGCGATATGCTTACCTCTACATACTCCGGTTATCCCGGCTCGGAAACATCATTACTTGGCCGCGGTTTAATAAGCGGAGGGCTTCTTGATGCCCGTAAAGCCCGCATACTGCTTATTCTGCTGCTTATGTCAGGCTGCACAAATGAACAGATAATTGAAAGCTTCCGTATTTTTTCAAGCAAATATTAGAGAAAAGTTTAATAATTATATAGCCGGACAATTTAAGAATATTTCTTAAATTGTCCGGCTCAAATTGCTTTAAATAGTCAGTTAACTTAAAAATACTCTAGCTTGCTTGAAAGTATTTTTAAGTTAAACGAATGCCGCTCCACTGAAACTTTGATTGAATGCCACACCTTAATCCCAAAGGGATTAAGGTGTGGCAGCCCTTTGCTTTGCAAAGGCTGAGTTGTATCACTTTAAAAAGTGATACAACTATAGCAAACGACATATATTTTCGGGGTGCCGCTTACTTTCACCTTTTAAATTGTCCTTTGCTATATATAATCTATTATAAGAGGATGTGTTTTTTATGATTTTTGATCTGCCTCCCATTCTTGGCCTGACACCACTTCTTGTCTACATTATTTTAGCTTTTAATAAGAAAATACATGCTTTTGTAAACGTTGTAATATGCGTCATTATAGGAGGATTACTTACAGGAGCAAACCTTCTAAGATTTGGGCAAATTATGTGGGATTCTCTTGGTTCTTTCCTTGGGCTTGTTGGCCTTATTATCATGCTTGGCTCCGGTCTTGGGCTTATTCTTAAGGAAACAGGAATAGCCGAGTATATTGTGTATATGATGATGAAGAAAATTGGAGTAAACACCATGAACAGGTCAATTCTGGCAACAATGCTTACGTCTATGACTATGGTTTTTCTCTTGAACACACTAACAGGCGGCAACGCCGTTATTGCTCCCATCATTATACCTCTTGTAGCTTCGGTAGGTATGACATCCAGCACATTAGCCGCAGTTTTACAAGCAGCCGGCGTTACCGGTCTGTTTATTAGCCCATTTTCACCGCCAATGGTGGTAATGATGCAGATTACAGGCCTTTCTTATGCCGAAATTCTTATCTTTGCCAGTCTCCCTGTGTGTATCCCTATGTGGGTCATTACATATATTAATGCTCAGCGCATTCAGAAAAAAACCAAGGGTATTGACGACTATCCCCCGGGCACCGCACTTGAGGTAATAGAGTACAACCCTACTCCCGAAACAAAAAGAGCCGCACTGTTCTTTGCCATTGCTATTGTGGCTACAATGGCATACGGTATTGTTATGCGAGTTGGTGTTACACACGCCATTACAGTTATAACTGTTTCTGCAATAGCTGCCGGAATTGGTGCAAAATTTTCTGTTCAACAGATTTTTGATGCTATTATGAAAGGCTGCGGCCAATATGTTTGGCTGTTCTTTATGTTTATTATGTTCGACCCTTTCCTTGCTTTTATCGCGCAGAGCGGCGCTTTTGAAGCAGTGCTGGATTTGAGCATGCCTCTTATTGATGCCACAGGAAAGTTCGGCGTAACTATGATTACTGCAGTAATTGGGATATTCTCTGTACAGGGTGCTGCCGTTGCTCAGGCATTAATGGTTGACTCTATTTTCAGAGGTGTTGTAGACCACGTTGGCCTTTCTATGCAAACATGGGCGCTGGTCATTCTCATTACTTCTCAAATGACTTCTTTTGCCTATCCGGGCCTTGATATCTTTGCCGCTATGGGCATTGCACGTACTACTAATATAAAACCCATGTTAATGAACGGCTGGTCAATTATTATTGCAGTAATGATTATGCTTATCATATCTGTAACTTTCTTTGGATAGCAATAGTCTTTTTATACTGAATTCCACACAAAGCAGTTACATATGTAGCTGCTTTGTGTGGATAAGCGGTGCAGCTAGTGCAGGCACCGCTCACCTATTAAAAAACAGCAACAGAGAACTTTTTCTGTGAAAAAGTTCTCTGCTGCTGTTTTAATTAGGAATTAAGTTTAAATTAATTTTTTAAGTAAAAGACTGACAATTTTAACAAACAATATTTGCCCTTATTTAAGCTTTAACAAAAAACGAATAAAAAATACAGAAAATTTAAGTAGTTATTAGAGAACTTACGGAGGAGGGGGGATTTGAACCCCCGCGCAGCTATTAACCGCCTACCCGCTTTCCAGGCGAGCCCCTTCAACCACTTGGGTACTCCTCCCTGTCTGTGAAGCCTTTATATTTTATAACAATACATTATACTTGTCAACGACTTTTGTTGTCTATGTGAACATTTAATTAAAATTTCAAATATTTTGCTATTTAGCTTGAAAAAAAGCCCTGTCTTATGTATAATTCCTAATACTGATTATTTCTAAGAATATATACAAGTTTGTGCCTGTGCAAGAATTAAGAAGGACTTTCTGCTTTTAGCTGAAACACCCTTTGATGTACTGTTGCGGGCCTTGGGTGTTTTCTCAGGAAGTAATCTAAAGCACTGATATTGTGCTCTGGTTGTACAAAAGTATAGAATGATTTTATCTATTTTTATGTGGAATCAGTATAAGGCAGTAGTAGAAAAATCCCCATTTCAAACAAAAGGAGATTGTTGATTATTATGAAAAAGAAGTTTATAAGTGTTATTCTCTGCATTGTTCTGTCCCTTAGCCTTGCAGCTTGTAATACACAGCCCGGCATGGGTTCAGGCAATCAGGTTATTGCGACCAGTGGAGATTATGAATTATTACTTAGAGATTACTTGTATTTTCTTAGCTATTTAAGGATTCAAAATGAGGACTGGTTAATGCAATTGGGTATAAGTGATATTGATATTGCAGAATATTGGAATGATAGCTTTGATGAAGATTCTGAGCGCACAGTCTTTGACGATTTGAAAGACGGTGCCATGCTGCAAGCACAAACCAGTTTCGCCCTTTTCTTACATGCCAGTGCCTTGGGTTATTCTTATGATGCTGAGGTAGTTGCCAGGCTTACTACGGATATTCAGGGAGCTGTGGCAGGTATGAACTCCCCTGAGCGCACCGGCGAGAGAGCTTTTTATGAGTTTTATTATTTGACCCCGGATGAGATAATTGAAACTTTTAAAATGCTTACTACTACCGATGTATTTCAACAAAGCCTCTATGACAGTATGGTAGTTACTGATGCCGATATTTTGGCCTTTTATAACAATGAAGACAATGCTGCAATAATTGACAGTTTAAGCGGCGCGCTTGTTGCTCATATTCTTATCTCTTTTGATTCAGAAGCTGAGGACGAGGAAGCCGATAGAGCCGAAACTTTAGAAAGAGCCGAAAATATACTTGAAAGGATACTTGCCGGTGAAAGTTTTGCTGCACTTGTTAGTGAATACTCACAAGACCCGGGTTCTGTAGATAATGAAGGCCAATATTATATATCATCCGGCGCTCCTTTTGTGCCTGAGTTTATGGAATGGACATTTAGCGCAGAAGTTGGTGACTTTGGCATAGTAGAAACAGAGCATGGCTTGCATATTATGAACCTTGTACACCGTGATACCTTTGAGGACATGCTCGAAACACGTTACCTCCCTGTTGAAAGCCAGCCGGGCCAACCGCCTGCTACCCTGCCTTCCTTGGAAGATGTTATAAGAAATCAAATGTTCCTTGCTGAAATGGATAGCGTCTTGGCTAGTATAGAGCGTGAATGGACAGTGAATGAAGCCCTTTTCGACAGCATACAATTTGATGTATATGCTCGAACAAGATAATAAGTAAAATTTAGGAGAAGGCCATTCGCCTTCTCTTTTTTTATCTCAAGGGCAGTTCGCCCGCCGCCTTCACAAAAGCAAGCTTTGGCTTAGAGGCGGGGGCCTTCGCCCTTGAGATAAACTAACGAAGTAAACAATATCAAAACCTTACCCTTCCTGCCCAGGTTTTAAACTTATTCTAAATTCATATTCCCCCTCGTTGTCCTCCATTTCAAACTCCGCGGAAAAACCGGCCTGCTCCATTAAAGCTATACTTTGTTTCAGAGTGTTTACAAATATTTTTACATCTTTAAGTTTGAATTTAAGTTTTCTTTTTGGCCCTCTTTTCTCCGGTACCGGGTTTAAAAGCTTATTAATAAACTCCTCTGTTTTTTTAACTGTTAAATTTTCCTTTATGACTTTTGAAAGCACATCCATTTGTGCTCTCTCATCATTAAGGGCCAAAAGAGCACGGCCGTGCCGCTCTGTCAGGTTGTTTTCCAAAAGGCCGTTAAGAACAGTACGCGAAAGTTTCAGTACCCTTATCTTATTAGCCACCGATGATTGGCTTTTGCCTACCTTGCCTGCTAAAACTTCCTGAGTAAAACCAAACTCATTCATAAGCCTTCTAAAACTTTCGGCCTCTTCTACAAAGTTTAAATCCTCTCTCTGTAAATTTTCTATAAGGGCAATAAGTGCGCTGTTAGTGTCGCTCATATCACTTATAATAGCCGGAATCTTGGAAAGCCCGGCTAGTTTTGCAGCCTTAAACCTTCGTTCGCCGGCTATCAGCTCATAGGAGTAACCCTCTGCCACCCGCACAGTTATAGGCTGTATTACACCGTAAAGCTTTATACTTTCGGAAAGCTCACTGAGAGCCAACTCATCAAATATTTTTCTTGGCTGATGCGGGTTTTTACGAATTAAATCCAGCGGCAAATGATGTATCTGGTCACGGCTTCTTACAGATATGGGAACTATACTCATAAAAAATACCTCTCTTCTGTTTATGATTTCATATTTTCAAGTATATAGTGGAATTCCTTTGAAGCAGTAACAAAAATATATAGTGAATCAACTTCAAAACAGTCCAAGCTTGCTTGGAAACGGGTTTTGAAGTTGCATGAACAGCTCCCGCCGAAGCAGCATGGCTGTTAAGGTGGGGCAGATTGCAACGCAATCTGTGTAATTCAACTTGAGGCTTTTTTCAAGTTGAATTACTATAGCTTGCTAAAATTTTGTTACTGCTTCAAAGGTAGGCTAGGCAGCGCATAAGCGGCCTAGCCTATCCCTACAAAATCGCTACATGTGTAGCGATTTTGTAGGGATTCCACTATATTACCATATTTTTCCATATGCTTGTCCATTGTCCGAATTTTACGACTATTTACATATTTCCGGCATCATACAAAAAAGCCTATCAAATGATAGGCTTTTTAGCTATAGAGTTAGATTTTCGTGGATATTTCTGCGGAGTGTGAGACAATTTGCGAATGAATATTATGGAGCGGGATAACTCGTCATCCTCTCCTAGCTTAAACTCTTCTACCCGTTCAACCTTGCCGCCTAAAATATCCACAGCAGTTTTGGCCTCATCAAGCTCTTTATGATACTCCCCGCTTTTATATGCAGCAAATATGCCGCCAATTGCCACATATGGCAGAGCATATTCACAGAGGGCAGAAAGCTTTGCCACTGCCCGTGAGGTGGCTATATCAAAGCTCTCCCTTAAATTTGGCTCCCCTGCCTTATCCTCTGCTCTTGCGCTTAGTGTTTTAATATTTGTAAGGTCCATCTTATGAATAACTTCATTTAAGAAAGCTATTTTTTTCATTCGGGAGTCCATAAGAGTTACGTTAAGACTATTTTCATAAGCTCCAAGAATAAAACCGGGCAACCCTGCGCCTGTACCTATGTCTATTAGTCTCTTACCTTTAAGCTCTTCAAATTTCACTAACATTAAAGAGTCTAAAAAATGTTTTAGTATAATTTGCTCCCTGTCTGTGATGGTAGTAAGATTCATTTTTCTATTCCAATGAATAAGCAAATCCATATACAACTCAAGCCGCTCTACAGCTTGTGCACTTACAGAAATCCCTTGCTGCAAAAAAATCTTATTCATTATAGCCCTCATATCTCCGGGTTTAATTCACTGTAAGGAATCAAACCCTCTTCTCTTTCAATACTGTATATTTTCCACTTGCCAAAACAATTAGGCTCTTTTAACATGCTTATATTAAAAAGCAGAGCACCTCCGTTATTCATCACAAGAAATGCCCTATCTATGCAGTTTCTTGGGCCCTTTTGATAGCCGGTTTTTAACACGTAACTTACACATAACTCAGGCTCACTCATTAAAACATCGGAAAGCTCTTCTAAATTTATACGGTCAAGATAATTTTTGCTTACATAAACCATTGCATCCTCAATACGCTCAAGGCGCATAGCTTTTAGAAAATTATCAACCGTAAATTCTCCCGTGTCGGAATAAGGCAGAGAAAAACATGGTAATTCGGGCTTTTTAATAAATGGAAAAAAAACAGGCTTTCTTTCTAAATTTATATTTGTGAACACAAAAATATTCCCCCTTATACTCGATAAACTTGAAAAGAGGCTAAAGAAAACGCAGTAATTTATTTGTGAGATAAGGAAATATCTTGCCGCAGTACCCTAAGCGGTACGAGCGGTAAGATATTGACGCAGTATCACCAATAAATTACCAGTATTATTAGACTGTTTTTGTGTTTATTGAGTATATAGCCGAACAATATTTTTGCCCGGCTATGTAAGGGAGATTTAGAAACTGCTATAATCTATGCCAAATCTCCCTGCTTAGTGCCTGATTTCATTTTAATATAGACCATTAACACTGATGCATCCGCCGGTGATACTCCGCTTATGCGTGCCGCCTGCCCAATGTTTAAGGGCTTAACTTCCATTAGTTTTGCTCTGGCCTCAAGCCGCAGCCCTTTAATTTCGTTATAGTCTATATCTGTTGGAATAATATCTTCTTCCATTTTTTTTAATTTTGCCACCTGCTGTAATTGCTTGTCGATATAACCTTTGTACTTTATTACTATATTAACTTGTTCCCGCTCTGTTAGAGTTAACTCGGGGCGCTTATAGTCCAGAATCTTAAGCTTTTCATAATCAAGCTCAGGGCGCTTTATAAGCTCTGAGAGCCTTATGCCGCTTGTTATCTCCGCAGAACTTTGACGGTTAAGAAACTCATTTACAGAAGATGAAGGCGGCAAAACAACTCCCTCTACTCTTTCTATTTCTTTTTCTATAGAATTTTTTTTATTAAGAAAATTTTTATATCTCTCAACTGAAATAAGACCCAAATCATACCCGAGAGAGGTAAGCCTCATATCCGCATTATCCTGGCGAAGAAGAAGCCTGTACTCAGCACGGCTTGTTAACATTCTGTAAGGCTCCTTTGTGCCTTTTGTAACTAAATCATCAATCAAAACACCTATATATGCCCTGGAGCGCTCAAGAACTATACCATCTTGCCCCGCCGCCTTACGGGTCGCATTAATGCCCGCCATTATGCCCTGTGCCGCTGCTTCCTCATAACCGGAACTGCCGCTTAACTGCCCCGCTGAAAACAGGCCTTCTATAGCTTTAAACTCCAATGTGGGCTTAAGTTGAATGGGGTCAATTGCATCATACTCTATTGCATAAGCGGGGCGGATAAAATGGCAATTTTCAAGCCCGGGCAAAGTTTTGTACATTTCTTTTTGAATATCTTCAGGTAGAGATGTACTCATACCCTGAACATACATCTCATCTGTGTCCTCTCCTTCAGGCTCTACAAAAACCTGGTGGCGTTCTTTATCAGCAAAACGGGTCACCTTATCTTCGATAGACGGACAGTATCTGGTTGCCGCTCCTTCTATCATTCCTGTATATATAGGAGAACGGTGAAGATTTGCACGGATTATATTGTGGGTTTTTTCATTAGTATAAGTAAGGTAGCAAGGCAGTTGAACACGAGATAAATCCTTATTTTCGTTCTCAAATGAGAAGGGAGTTATGGGCTCTTCCCCGTACTGAATTTCCATTTTAGAAAAATCAACAGACTTTCTGTCTACACGTGCAGGGGTTCCTGTTTTAAAACGATATATGGTGATACCCAAAGATTTAAGCGACTCACTTAAGTTATGTGAGTATTTAAGGCCGCCGGGGCCTGAGTTTGTAACTGACTCCCCATATAAAATGCGAGAGTTAAAATATGTTCCCGCAGCAATGACAGCCGCTTTACATAAATAAATTGCACCGCCCCCGCCTATTAATCCGTTTAGCCTGCCTTTTTCAACAAGTAAATCCATAATTTCGTCTTGAACCAGATAAAGATTTGCTGTAGCTTCCAGCACTTTTTTCATCTCATCACTGTAGCGTCGTTTATCAGCCTGAGCACGTAGCGAATGAACAGCCGGGCCTTTACCCCTGTTTAACATGCGGCTTTGAATAAAGGTCTTGTCAATATTACGGCCCATTTCACCGCCAAGGGCATCTATTTCCCTTGCTAAATGCCCTTTTGATGAACCTCCTATATTAGGGTTACAAGGCATCATAGCCACAAAATCTAAGTTCATGGAAAAAAGTATGGTTTTAAAACCCATACGGGCAGAGGCTAAAGCCGCTTCACAACCTGCGTGCCCGGCACCAATTATGCAAATGTCTGAACTTTCTGCGTAGTAAGTCATTTTAGTCATTTTGTCATAAATTTCCTATCTATCTTTTAGGCCTGTTATATCTAAGCCATTTTACTTTTAAAGTAGATTCAGCACTAAAAACACCGCATTTATTTTCCCAGGCAAAATTTAGAAAAAATTCTGTCAATAATATCTTCTTCCAAACTTTCCCCAAGAATTTGCCCCAGACAAACATAAGCATCTTTTATGTCAATCGCTGCCATGTCTGAACTTATCCCACTTTCCATATCAAACATTGCACTATCAACATGAGCAAGGGCTTTAGCAAGCGAATCCATATCTCTTGTATTACTTATAAGTGCTGTATTTTCAAGAGATATTTGCCCTCCCGAAAACATGTTGTAAATTTTGTCATATAATTTGCTTAAACCCAGATTATTTGCCGCCGAAATTTCCACAATATCAAAAAAAATCTCCCGGATGTTAGCAGGTATATCTTCCCTGTCAAACTTTCGCTCTAAATCAACCTTATTTTCTACAAGGATCACTTTTTTGTGCCGGAGACTTTCCATATTTTCCAAGTCTGCACAGTCAAATTTTTGAGACGCATCCACTACATAAAGTATTAAATCCGCATCTTTGGCATATTCTAAACTTTTTTTAACACCCAACAACTCTACTACATCTGACGTATCCCTAAGCCCTGCAGTGTCAACTATATTTAATGGTATACCACGTATATTAACTGTCTCCCTCAAAACATCCCTGGTAGTACCGGGTATCTCAGTTACAATAGCCCGCTCTGTGCCAAGCATTTTATTAAGCAAAGAAGATTTGCCTACATTGGGCCTGCCTAAAATCACTGTTTGTAAACCTTGTGCAATAATAATGCCAAACTCGCCGGCTTTAATGAGTTCCTTAATGCGGGCACTTACCTTATGCAAAGTATCTTTATGCCCCGGCAAGTTTTCCACATCCATATCGTACTCAGGATAGTCAATGGAAGCCTCAATGCCGGCAAGTAAGTTAAGAAGCTCCTCACGAATCTCAGATAAATCAAATGACAGTCTGCCGGAAAGCCTGTTAACTGCCTGGTTGTGAGAAAGCTCTGTTTTTGAGTTTATAATATCAATAACTGCTTGAGCCTCTGTCAAATCTATGCGGCCGTTTAAAAATGCTCGTTTTGTAAATTCTCCAGGTTGGGCCAAAACTGCACCTGCTGAAAGAACTGCTGAAAGAATCAACTCAGCTGAGCGTGCCCCTCCGTGAGATGAAATTTCAACTACATCTTCTCTTGTATAACTTTTGGGAGCCTTCATAATGGTTAGCATACATTCATCTAAAATTAAGCCGTCTTTTATTATGTGCCCATAATACACTCTATGGCTAAGAAAAGCGCATTTGCCTTCAGAACCTCCTGGTTTAAAAATGGACTTAGCAATAGATACAGCCTCTTTGCCGGAAAGCCGTATAATGGCAATGCCACCGCCAATAGCCGTTGAAACGGCAGCAATAGTGGTATTGTAATTATTATCCATTTAAATCACCCGGCCTCCTAAAACATTTCTTTACCATTAGTCAAATGCTGCCGCCTCTTAGTCAGTGGTGAACATCTTGCAACGAGGCAGGGGCCTTAGCCCTCATTTCACACAGCGAAGCTTGCAAAGCAAGCATTTGACTAAAAGCTCAAAACCTGTAAAGGCCTTGAGCTTTTAAAAATTCATTTCATATTTACGAGGCACAGTAGTGTCCCTGCAAAATTGTTACACATGCAGCGGTTTTGTAGGGATAGGCCAGGCAGTTTATGCACTGCCTAACCTGCCTCTGAAACAGTAACAAAATTTTGGTAAGCCAAAAAGTTATTCCGTAAAACAACTTTTCCGTAAAAAAGTTCTCTGTTACTATTGCAAAGGAGTTATGCCATAGTATTAATTTCTGTCATATTTTAACGCAATTACTACGTTCCTAAAGGGCTCATCCCCTTGACTGTAAGTAGAAATCTGCCTGTCGCTTTGCAGCGTAGCGTGTATTATTCGCCTTTCAAAGGGGTTCATAGGTTCTAAAATTACAGGTTTTCTCTGTGCTTTAACTTTTTTAGCCAAATTGCGGGCCAAGTTCTCCAAAGCTTCTCTTCTTTTTACCCTATAGTTTTCCGTATCCAATGTGATAGATATATAGGGCATATCACCCTTATTAACTACAAGATTTAAAAGATACTGTATAGAATCCAGGGTTTGGCCTCTTTTACCTATTAAGATACCTAAATTTTCGCCTATTAAGTTAACAGTCATATGCCGTTCATCATCTGTCATTTTAATGTCAATATCAATGCTCACGCCCATAAAAACGGTCATTTCTTTCAAAAACCCACGGGCTCTGCTTTCAGGGCTGGACTTTTTGGAAACTTGCACTTTTGCAAGCCTTCCACCAAGCCCGAGGAAACCTTTAGAACCACTGTCTAATACTTTAATTTCCACCTGGCTTCTTTCACATTTTAAAATCTGCAGAGCTTCCTCTACAGCTTCTTCCACAGTTTTACCCGATTTTTCAATACTGTCCATAAATACCCTCCTAGAGCAACTGCTTAGTCATTAGACCTGTTTGGGAATTGGTTTAACAATCGGTTTTCGAACAAGTCTATTAAGTTGTCTCAGCTTTTTTTCGATTAAAATACTTTGTCGTGAAATGTTGCTGAACAATTTGAATTGCGGAAGATGTAGCCCAGTACAAGCCAACACCGGCAGGCATACCAAACGTAATGGCACCCATCATAACAGGCATTACTATAAGCATCATGTTTTGCTGCATTTTCTGATTAGGGTTGTCCGATTTAGGCTGCTGCTTTGTTGACATATAACTTGCAAAAAATGTAAATGCCACGCAAGCCACCGGTATTAAAATAGCCGGAAAACTAAAGCCTACATTTGCAACCAAAGTTATGCCCATAAAGTACTCTGTTGCTACTTTAGATTCTAAAAGAGGCTGAATCAGGCTTAGTGCTTCCGGTGACAAGCTAGCCATGAGTATATCCCAATCATCCGGGGTAAACCTGGCAAGCACCTTTGAAAGGTCAGCATAATCGGCTAAAGAAAGAGTCATATTGCCGGGAATTTTAGGAATTGAAATATCCCGCACTAAATCAAAAACCTCTTGGTTCCAAGCAAGACCATCTGCTCCAATGTCAAAAATCCCTATTAAATTCTGGGCTAACTGATTATAGATAACGCCCAATCTTGCAATAAATCTGTATGGCTGGTTCATTATGTAGAACAGTGCCATAAATATAGGAAACTGGATAAATATAGGAACACACCCCGCAATAGGATTTGCCCCGTTTTCGGAATATAATTTATTTATCTCCTGACCCATCTTTTTTTGAGAATCAGGGTCTTTTTGGTTTTCGTACTTTTTCTTTATTCTTTCCATCTCAGGCTGCAATTTTTGCATGGCCTGCATAGATTTCTGACTCTTAAACGTTAACGGAAAAGTCAAAATTCTTGCTGCAAATGTAAGAAAAATTATAGAAATCCCAAGAGTATGGGCTTCTGTTGGTGTTATGGCATAAGCGATATTATAAAGAAAATCCAAAATAGCGCCAAAAAACGAGGATAACGGGCCTATTATGGGCCCAGGGTCTGCTTGTACTAAATTTCTTTGCGCGAACAATTATTTTCCTCCCTAATTTTGTTGCCAGCGAAATAAACAATATCTTTAACAAACTATCATACTCCAAAGAAAAGACACCCTTGTCAGATACAGTTAGGCTTAAACCGAACAGCTGCTTTATACCCCTTTATTAACTAAAATCTAAGGCACAGGGTCATAACCACCTTTTGAAAAAGGGTTGCATCTTAACAGCCTCCATATACCAAACGCTGTTCCCCGGATAGTACCATGCTTTTCTATAGCTCCGTAAGTGTAGACAGAGCAAGTTGGGTAGTATTTGCACCTGGGCATGATATGAGGTGATATACATTTTCTATAAAAAGCAATCATAAACAGTAAGATTTTTGAAACCAAGCAAACACCCCACAAACAACAAAACAGCTACACCTTCAAATTTAAACCGTGCTTTTTATAAAGATGCCAAACAGCACTTTGTGTTTCTGAAAAGCTCGTACCATTACAAGAAACACGAGCCAAAATTACAATATCGTAGCCCACTTTTACTCTGCTTTCTAAAAGGCGCACAGATTCACGGAGAAGACGTGTAACCCTGCTCCTCACAACAGATTTTCCAACTTTTTTACTTACCGAAAAACCTACCCTGCTATAGCCTAGCCCGTTGGCTAACACAAACATAACAATAAGCCGGTTAGCGACAGACTTGCCCCTATTGTAAACAATACGAAAATCATGGTTTTTTCGAAGAGAAACAGTATTTTTCATAAAAAACGACTTAGCCTGCCTATATATTAAATTCAAGATATGGTCAATTAACTTTAAAAAAGTACCGGAGTTAACTGACACAAACAAGCAAGCTTGTTTGCCCACACCTCTGTTTTCTTTGAAAGTTTCAGTGCACGGCTTTAATTAACCATTGGCCTGCCTTGCCAAAGGCAAAACGCAGACTTAAAAACACTGCAAACAAGCTTACCAGTTTTTAAGTTAATTCACTGTAAATCTACAAAAAGACCACATTAAGCGGCCTATGTGTTTTAATTTACCAATATTTACGAGCCTGGGCTAATTACTAAAACAATAGGCCATTTTAAGTCAATCTGCCGGAAAACCGTATCCTAAGCAGACTGACTTTTATTTAAGCTGAAAGAACTTTCCTGCCTTTTCTACGTCTTCTCAAAAGGACTTTTCTTCCATTTTTGGTTTTCATCCTCTGACGGAATCCATGTACTTTCGATCTTTGCCTTTTCTTAGGCTGAAACGTCATTTTCATCTGTTTACACCTCCCAAGCGCTTACGCTGAAACTTCCACCATTATATTAAAAAACAATAAGCCCGTCAAGAAAAACCTTCAAGCTATTATACTATAAAAACTTATCGACTTATTTCGCGTGTGTATAACCCCAATAAATCCGCGGTATTGTAATAATTTGCCTCTATGCTGTTTTTTCAGAGCCTTATGTATTTTAGCGGTACAAGAGCTATTTAACTTATAGCTTGAGAACAAATATTTTATTGCTTAAGCTGCTTGTTTTTGTTATCCTAGTCAAGCGATTTTATACCCTTAACGCAGATGGCATTTATAATCGGTTGAGATGCACAACATCAAATTTTTAAATGAACCGTGATGACAATTAATATGGCCATTCGGTGCCTCCGGTAAAAGCGCACTGAGAAATAAAAGGGTGTAATTTAGTTTTATTAAAAATAAAATCATAAACATATAATACCTAAGTTTTCCACAAATTGTTGATAATTCTGTTGATAACTTTCAACTTTTTATAAATATGCCCTTAATTTCTTATATTAAGACTGTGGAAAATTTATGTATTACTGCAAAAATGACATCTATCCGGTTGAAACATTAATGTACTGGTACAGAAAGCCATGAATGAGTTACTGTAAATAAGTATTATCATTGTATAATTAATATTAAAATGACCTAAATGAGCTTGCTCAGTTTAGACATTTTAAAGTTAATGAGCGCCCCGAAAATGAGCATTTTTGCTTTAGCAAAAGTGCGAATGGGGGCGTGGTTTCAGTCCATTTTGGACTGAAACCACTATAGGATCGTAGAAATATTAATAAGTTTGAGAAAAAAGCTATAGTCAGGAGAGCAAACAATGTCTACACTTACCTACGAATGCTGGTCAGAAGCACTTTCTATAATGGAAGATATGTTTAGTGAGGTTACTTACGGTACTTATATAGAAAGATTAAAACCTCTTTATATAAGGGACAAAGTATTTTACCTTTACATAGAAAGCAATTTTCATAAAGTTACCATAGAGCAGAAGTATTTGAAAGATGTTGCCAAGGCCATTAGCATTATTATGGAATCGGATATGGAAGTTAAACTTGTGTCAGATGATAACATAGACAAAGATGGTAATATTGTGGAAAGCGGGCCGGTTAGAATAAGGCCCGCAATAAAAACTAACCTTGTGCCTAAATACCTTTTTGAGACATTTGTTGAAGGCACATCCAACCAGCTCGCCTATGCAACTGCTTTGGCAGTCAGTGAATCTCCCGGACGAACTGCTTATAATCCTCTGTTTTTGTACGGCGGTGTCGGTTTGGGTAAAACTCATCTAATGCACTCTATAGGCAACCGTATACTGGAGCTTGACCCGGAGGCTCTTGTGCTTTACTGCTCTGCTGAGGAATTTATGAATGAACTTATTACTTCCATAAGAACCGGAAAAAACCAGTCTTTTCGTGATAAATACAGAGACATTGATGTGCTTTTAATTGATGATATACAATTTTTATCAGACAAAGAAGGCACACAGGAGGAGTTTTTTCACACATTTAATACCCTTTATAATTCCGGAAAGCAACTGGTAATTTCATCTGATCAGCCGCCTAAGGAACTTAAAACTTTAGAAGATAGGCTGCGCTCACGCATTGGCTGGGGGGTTGTGGTAGATGTTACCCTGCCAAACTTTGAAACGAGAAATGCCATTTTAAAGCGTAAGGCTGATCAGATTGGAATTAAAATTTCTGATGAAATAACAGAATTTATTGCAAAAAGTGTAGTGTCTAACATAAGAGACTTAGAAAGTGCCTTAAATAAAGTGTCTGCCTATTCCACTCTGTCCAGAAAAGAAATAAGCCTTGAACTTGCAAGGATAGCTTTAAAAGATATCATAGATCCTGTGGAAAAACATGAACTTACTGTTGAGTATGTGCAAAAAGTTGTTGCAAATTATTTCAACTTAACCTCAGAAGATATACGCAGCAAAAAACGCTCTCAAAATATAGTATATCCCAGGCAAATTGCTATGTATTTATGCCGCAAACTGCTTAATATATCTTTACCTAAAATTGGTGTTGGTTTCGGTGGCCGTGACCATTCTACCGTTATACATGGTTGTGATAAAATAGCCGAACTTATTGAAACAGATACACAGGTTAAAGCTACATTAATTGAAATTGAGAAACTGATAGTATGAGTTATAGTGAAATGAATTTAAAACTGCAACGCTTGCGTTGTGGGTTTTATAGTGGAATCCCCACAAAATCGCTATATGTGTAACGATTTTGTGGGGATAGGCTAGGCCTCCTATGCGTTGCCTAGCCTTCCTTTGAAGCAGTAACAAAATTTTAGCAAGCTAAATTTTGTTACTGCTTCAAAGGAATTCCACTATAGTATTTGTAGATAATTTTAATTTGTTTTACGGCTTATTAACAAGCTTTTCACAAGTCCACTTGCCTAAATTCATTACTTTTGAAGCAGTTTTACATATTATCCACACCCCCTACTGCTACTGCTTTTAAGGAATTAGTTTTTATTATTTTTATTTGCGTTTGGGAAGGGCTTTTATTCTTTCAAAAAATATGTTATAGTGAATCAACTTCACAAAAATCCAATGCGAAGCCTTTAGAATTTTGTGAAGTTAGGTGAACGCCCAGCAGCGAGACTGCGGAGTTGCCTTGTTGCTGTAAATCTTGCTTTACAAGATTTAGTCGTTCGACTTTTTTAAAGTTAAACGACTAAAAAATCAAAAAAATGGTTTTTTGGTTGGAGGAGAATATGAAGTTTACATGTGATAAAAACACCCTGATTAATAATATTAATATAGTCTCAAAAGCCGTATCATCCCGTACAACTTTACCTATATTGGAATGTATACTTTTAAGCGCTTGTGAGGCCGGTCTTAAAATGACAGGTAATGACTTAGAGATGGGCATAGAAACTTCATATGTAGAAGCTCAGATAATAGAAAAAGGCAGCATAGCTTTGGAAGCCAGGTTATTTTCAGAGATTGTAAAACGCCTGCCGGATGATGGTTGGGTATTAATTGAAGTTGTGGAAGACAACCTGGTTATTATAAAGTGCGGTAAAGCAGAGTTTAAAATAATGGGCCTTTCGGGTGATGAGTTTCCTGTTATCCCCAGTGTTGAAAGAAATAACGAGTACATAATAAATGGACATATTTTAAGAGATATGATTCGCCAGACTATATTCTCTGTTTCATTGGATGAATCTAAGCCGGTTCTAACCGGAGAGTTATTTGAAATAGAAGAAAATACTCTAAAGCTTGTGGCTGTAGACGGGTTTAGAGTGTCTTTTCGTTCTTCTCTGCTTGAGGGGGATAACGATGATATTTCAGTGGTTGTACCCGGTAAGACCTTAAATGAAATGAGTAAGATTTTATCGCCTGATGAGGATGTTAAAGTTTCACTTTATTTTACTGACAAACATATGCTTATTCAAATGGATGAGTGCACTATGGTTTCGAGGTTGTTGGATGGTGAGTTTTTAAAGTATAAACAAATACTTGAGTCGGATTCTGCTACTACTTTAAAAATTGAGCGTTTAGAGTTTTTGCGTTCATTGGAGAGAGCAAGCCTTATTTCAAAAGAAACCAAGAAAAACCCTGTAAAGTTTGATATTGAGCGGGATATTGTTAAAATAAGTTCTAATACCGAAATGGGCACTTCTTATGATGAACTAAGTGTAGAGACTGACGGTGATGGTCTTAGTATTGCCTTTAATCCCAGGTATTTAATTGACGCGTTAAAAGCCATAGATGATGATTATATTTATATGCTGTTTACAACAGCTTTAAGCCCCTGCATTATAAGAGGTGAAGAAGATTGCGGGTATAAGTATCTGGTTCTGCCTTTGCGTGTTGCGAGGTAATAGAGGGCGGGTGGTAATATAATGGATAAGAATATAAAAATCAAAACGGAATATATAAAACTTTCTGATTTGTTAAAATATGCAAGTATTGTGTCTAGTGGTGCTGACGCTAAGTATCTTGTAGCTGACGGTAAAGTACTTGTGGACGGGGTAATATGCCTTCAGCGCGGCAGAAAGATTTATCCGGGTATGAGAGTATCAGGTTTTTATGATAATAGTCAATTCATACTTAAGGTAGAAGGTTTTGCGGTAACTGGTTAATGCATATTACGTCAATTGATCTAAAAAATTTCAGAAATTTAACAGAACAGCGGGCAGAGCTTATTCCCAGCATAAATATTCTCTATGGAGACAATGGACAAGGGAAGACAAATTTTTTGGAATCCCTTTATTTTTGTGCTACCGGACGTTCTCATAGGACTGTTTCTGATAAGGAACTTATAGCTTTTGACGAACTTTCTGCTTTTTTACAGCTTAAATATTCTGAGGGTAAAATTCACGCACAAATAGAAAATCGCAAAAAAGGGATGACATTAAATGGTGTACCTGTTAAAAAACTTGGAGATTTGCTTGGAAATCTTATAGTTGTAATGTTTAGCCCGGAAGATTTAGAACTTGTTAAAGAGGGGCCAGGGGTTAGGCGCAGATTTATGGACATGGAAATTTGTAAGCTTTCGCCTCTCTATTACCATGAGCTTTTAGACTATTACAGGGCATTAAGGCAGAGGAATAATTTGTTAAAAGCAGCAGCTTCAAACAAAAGTTTGCTTGATACAATTCCTGTTTGGGATGAGGCGCTTATAAGCCACGGAACAAAAATATACAAACTTAGAAAAAAGTTTGCCGATGAGCTTGGTATTATTGCAGAGCAAGTTTATGCAAACATTTCCGGAGGCAGAGAAGGTATAAGTTTGCATTACAGGCCTAATGTTATACCGGATAATTTTCTTTCGCGTCTTAACCGCTCTATGGAACGAGACTTGAAGTTATCTTCCACATCTGTAGGTATTCACAGAGACGATTTACAGATTTTAATAAATGGAAGGGATATGCGGGCATTTGGTTCGCAGGGCCAGCAGCGCACCGCTTCTCTTTCTTTAAAGCTTGCAGAAATTGAGCTGATAAAAAACGTAAGAGACAAAAGCCCTGTGCTTTTACTTGATGATGTTCTTTCAGAGCTTGACGAGTCCAGGCAGGGTTATTTACTTTCATCACTGGAAGGAACACAAACTTTTATAACTTGTACAGGTATGGAAGATGTGCTTAAAAATGTCAGTAATGATGAAGTGAGAAGTTTTTATGTTGAAAATGGTGTTATTACTTGTCAATAAATATATTTGGGAGGGATTATTATTAAAATAGCAAGATTAGCAAAGTTATTTATTTATGCTTTCATATTATCTCTTATTTTAGGCTGTTCATCTGTTAACACAGAAAACGACTCTGAGTTAGCATCTTTTTCGCAATTAACAGTTATTTCAGATTCGGATGTTGAAGCAATATATGAAAAGGCTTGGGAGGCATTTTCTTGGTTTACTCTAACTACAATACCTTATTTGGAAACAGAAGAAGTAACAGACTTTGGCATAACTTTTGAACGGCCTGTATGGACAGAAGTAAGAGAAAATTGGTCAGGAACCAGAGTTGTGCATGAAACAATAAATACAATGGAGGCTTTAAGAGCTTATTTGGACACATTTTTTACTAATAATGTGACAGAATATCTACTGTCTTTTGAAAGGTTTATTGAGCATGATGGAAACCTATATACAATAGTTGCGGACAGGGGCACAAACATGTTTGCCGGGGATGAGCTTCATGAAATTATAAGAGTTTCAGCTAATGAAATAGTATACCGTGTATCTGTAGATATGTACGACTCTTTTCCTGATGAGCCTGAATCTAAAATTGTAGATGTGGAAGTTAGTGATTTTCATTTGGTGTATGAAAACGAAAGCTGGCGGTTTAGTAACTTTCATTTGGTAAGATAAACTTTAAGGCTGTATTAATATATGACTTTTAGCCGGAATGAATTAATCTTCTACGGGATTATAGGTTTTATTTGCAGTAAAGTATATGTTTCGACATATAAAGTCCTTTGTTTTGAAGCATTTTTATGGTATAATTATAACCTATCAAATATAGCGAAATCCTTCATGCTGAATAAACTTAGGGAGAACATTGATGACACAAAAATATGATGCATCAGAAATTCAAATATTAGACGGGCTTGAGGCTGTTAGAAAGCGGCCGGGTATGTATATAGGCTCCACATCAGCTAAGGGCCTTCACCATTTAGTTTATGAGATTGTAGACAATGCAGTAGATGAGGCGCTTGCCGGCTTTTGTGATGAGATTGAGGTTACTATACACGAGGACAATACCATTTCTGTACTTGACAATGGCAGGGGAATCCCTACGGGGATCCATCCTGATAAAGGCATTCCGGCAGTTGAGGTTGTATTTACAATACTCCATTCCGGCGGTAAGTTTGGCGGCGGCGGTTATAAAGTATCCGGTGGCTTGCATGGTGTTGGTGCTGCTGTTGTTAACGCCCTTTCAGAGTGGCTTAAAGTGCGGATTTATAGGGACGGAAAGGTTCATGAACAGTTTTATGAGCGGGGTGATGTGAGGGAGTCTCTTCATATTACGGGTGATACGGACAAGCGTGGTACCTTTGTCCATTTTAAGCCTGATGCAAGTATTTTTGAAGAAACGGTTTTTACTTTTGATATACTTAAGCAAAAACTGCAGGAAACTGCTTTTTTGACCAAAGGTATCAAAATTACCTTAAAAGACCTGCGTGACGATGAAAAGAAAGAGCTCACTTTTCTCTATGAAGGCGGCATTAAGGAGTTTGTTGCTCACATTAACCGCAATAAGACTCCTGTTTGCGATGATATTTTTTACTGCGAGGCTATGCGTGATGGGATACTGGTAGAGCTTGCCGTACAGTATACTGACGAGTATCATGAATCTGTGTACACATATGTTAACAATATAAATACTATTGATGGCGGCACGCACCTTGCCGGTTTTCGCGGGGCTTTAACCAGAGTTATAAATGGTTATGCCAGAGCCAATAATTTAATTAAAGAAAATGAATCCAACCTTTCAGGTGAAGATGTTCGGGAAGGGATTTCTGCTGTAATATCTATAAAGCTTTCTGAACCTCAATTTGAGGGGCAGACTAAGGCAAAGCTGGGAAATTCAGAAGCTAAGACAATTGTAGAGTCTGTTACAGGTGAATATCTTGAGTATTATTTTGAAGAAAACCCGTCTATTGCAAAAACTATAATAGAAAAAGCTATTTTAGCATCACGGGCCCGTGACGCGGCAAAAAAAGCAAGGGAGCTTGTACGGCGTAAATCGGCGCTTGATACAGGGCGTATGCCGGGTAAGCTTTCTGACTGTCATGAGTCTGACCCTTCCAGGTGTGAAATTTATCTTGTTGAGGGTGATTCTGCCGGCGGCACTGTTAAAAATGCAAGAGACTCTAATGTGCAGGCCATACTGCCTCTCAGGGGCAAAATTTTAAATGTTGAAAAATCACGCCTTGACAGAATTTTAAGCAATGAAGAAATAAAGGCTATGATAACGGCTTTTGGAACCGGAATTCATGATGATTTTGACATAGCTAAATTACGTTACCACAAAATTATTATTATGACTGATGCTGATGTAGACGGGGCGCATATACGTACACTTTTATTGACTTTTCTTTACAGATTCATGCGGCCGCTTATTGAAGAGGGTTATGTTTACATTGCCCAGCCGCCTCTCTTTAGGGTTGAAAAAGGCGGCAAAGAGCACTATGTTTACTCTGATAAAGAACTTAATGACTTGCTTGATGAAATTGGCCGTGATGGTATAAAACCCATACAAAGGTATAAAGGCCTCGGCGAAATGGACGCGGACCAGCTTTGGGACACCACCATAAACCCTGATGCTAGGGTTCTTCTCAAAGTTGATATGGGTGATGCCAGGGCTGCTGACGAGGTGTTTACTCATCTTATGGGTGACCATGTTGAGTTTAGACGGGATTTTATTAACGAAAATGCTAAAAAAGTTAGAAATTTGGATATATAGTACGGGCGGGTAAAAACCAAAAAAGGAGGTAGCCCAAATTGGCTGGATTGGAATATTAACTTTATTATTGTCAATTCAAGCTTTACTTGAAAGCAACAATGAAGAAAAAGCAAGAGAATTATAAAAGAAGTAATAGAAGAAGCAAGAAAAGGCTGATTATTGTTAATGTGTTGCGGTTATATGGCGGCCTTGCCGCCGCTTTTCATTTATTTTTTTGATGTTACTGACACATATATAAACAAAATGGTTACGACTGTAACTGTTTGTGTGTGATTTAATATAAATGCGAGTTATGGTCAATTATCATATTACATAAAAGAATAAGATATTCTTTGCTACGTCATAAAACGGACTAATGGTTAATATTGACGATAGCAAAGGCAGGAGACATACATGAGTGAATTTGAGCCATTGGGCGAAAACATAAAACCTATAGACTTGGAAACGGAGATGAGAGAGTCATTTCTGACATATGCGATGAGCGTTATAGCTTCACGTGCTCTGCCGGATGTCAGGGATGGCCTTAAACCGGTACACCGGCGTATTTTGTATGCCATGAGTGAACTTAATCTTGACCCTTCTAAGGGTTATAAAAAGTCTGCCCGTATAACCGGTGATACCATGGGTAAGTACCACCCACATGGTAATCTGGCTATTTATGATGCTATGGTTCGTATGGCTCAGCCTTTTTCTCTTCGTTATCCGCTGGTTGACGGTCACGGCAACTTCGGCTCTATGGACGGGGATGGGGCTGCCGCAGAACGTTATACAGAGGCCAGGCTTGCACCTCTTGCTATGGAAATACTTAGGGATATCGACAAAAACACTGTTGATTTTACGTCAACCTACGATGAAGAAGGCAAGGAGCCTGTTGTTCTGCCTGCCCGTTTTCCTAATCTTTTAGTGAATGGTGCTTCGGGTATAGCTGTTGGTATGGCTACAAACATACCACCTCATAATTTAGCTGAATCTATTGACGGTGTTATTAAAATTATTGATAACTTTGTTGAAAACAACTGTGACACAGATATTGAAGAGCTTATTCAGATAGTTAAGGGGCCGGACTTTCCGACGGGTGCTTCCATTCTTGGAACAAGCGGCATAAAAAGTGCTTACAGAACAGGCCGGGGTAAAGTTGTTATCCGTGCTGATGTTGATATTGAAGTTTTATCAAACGGCCGTGAGCGTATAGTAGTTACCAGCCTCCCGTATCAGGTTAATAAGGCTCGTTTAGTTGAAAAGATTGCCGAACTGGTTAAAGAAAAGCGGATAGAAGGTATTTCAGATTTAAAAGATGTGTCCGGCAGGCATGGGCTTAAAATAATGATAGACCTGAAAAAGGACGCCAATGCAAATGTTATTTTAAACAAATTATATAAGTATACTCAGCTTCAAGAGAATTTTAATGTAAATATGTTGGCGCTTATTAATAATCAGCCGCGTATATTTAACTTAAAACAGATGCTCTCTCACTATCTTGACCATCAAAAAGATGTGGTTACGAGACGCACACAGTTTGACCTTGATAAGGCTGAGCGCCGCGCTCACATAGTTGAGGGGCTTTTAAAAGCCCTTGATATTATTGATGAAATTATTGCAACTATCCGTGCTTCTAAAGACGGTGCCGAGGCCAGGGCTAAGCTTGTGGAAATTTTTGATTTTAGCGAGCTTCAAGCTCAGGCTATTGTTGAAATGCGCCTTAGAGCTCTTACAGGTCTTGAGCGTGAGCGCCTTGACAATGAATATAGGGAACTTATGGAAACCATAAGCTACCTAAAAGCAATATTAGGTGATGAAAAACGGCTTTTAGGCGTAATTAAAGAAGAATTGCTTGTATCAAAAGCAAAGTATGACAATGGCCGCCGCACAGCCATAATCAAAGACCCGGGTGAGATTGATTTTGAAGACCTCATTACTGATGAGATGAGTGTTATTACTATGACTCATCTGGATTATATTAAAAGGCTGCCCCTGTCGACCTATAAAAGCCAAAACCGTGGAGGCCGCGGTATTAAGGGTATGCAGACAAGAGATGAGGATGTTGTAAAGGACTTGTTTATTACTAACTCTCACTCTAACCTTTTGTTTTTTACTAACAGAGGCAAAGTGTACAGAAATAAAGCTTATGAAATTCCTGAGTCGGGCAGAAGTTCAAGAGGCACTAACATAGTTAATCTCTTGAACCTTGATTCAGGTGAAAAAATTGCTGCGGTAATGCCTATTTCTGATTTGGAAGAATCGGGAAGATTTATAATTATGGTTACTAAAAATGGGGTTATCAAAAAAACGCCCCTTAAAGATTTTGCAAAAATTCATAAGGGTGGCCTTAGGGCCCTTACTATTAAGGATGAGGACGAGCTTATTTCTGTGCTTAATTCTGACGGGGCTCAGGAAGTTTTCTTAGCTACCCGCTTGGGCCTTTCTATAAGGTTTGCAGAGGCTGATGTACGGCCTATGGGTAGGACAGCCGCCGGTGTGCGGGCTATTAGGCTTAAAGGCGGAGACTGGGTAATCGGCGCTGTGCTTTTAATGGATGGGTTTGATATTTTATTTGTATCCGAAAAAGGCTTTGGGAAATGTACACATAAAGATGAGTTTAAGGCTCAAAACAGAGGCGGCTCCGGCCTTAGAAACTATAAGATTACGGAAAAGACAGGGCCACTTATTGGTATTACCCCTGTTAATGCTAATGAAGAACTTATGATTATTAATTCCAGCGGGGTTATAATTCGTATTAGGATTGCAGATATTTCAGTGTCCGGCAGAGTGACCCAGGGGGTTAAACTGATTAATCTGGGTGAAGATGAGACTGTTATTTCTATTGCAAAAATTACCGAAAGCCAGATAGAAGGCGAAGCTGAGGAGGAAGTCGCTGAAGAGGAAATTATTGAAGAAACAGAAGGGAAGTAGTTTTAAATAAGCAAAAAGAATGTTATTTTAACCGTTGGTCATAGGCCCCCGCTTCTAAGCCGAAGCGTGAGCTTCGGCAAAAGCGGTGGGTGAGCGTTTTGCGGTGAAGCGGTGGTTTGAAGCCCCCGCTTCACGCAGCGAAGTTCGCGAAGCGAACCCTTTGACATCTATAGGCATAAATTTGTTAACGGCTTATTATTACCGGCCTAATATGTAAACGACCGGACAAAGTCTTTAGGTTATCCTTTTTGTGGTTTACAGTTTTTAATGATATCTTTAATCAAAGCGGATATGAATTTATCCGCTTTTTCTATGCTTATCGAAATATTTATAAAAATTTTAACTAATTTAAAACACTATACTCCTTTCAAACGTCTTATAGATATAGGAGCTGGTTGACGGTGGATATAGAAAGTGCTTTCAGAAAGTACCGAGTTAAAATGGAGCATCATATTACAGCTTTTTGCGGTGACCCATTTAAGGCTAAAGATGCTGTTTCCTGGGCTTTTACAAAAGCTTGGATATCTCATGAGATGCTTACCCATATGCCTGAGCCTGCAATGAAAGCTTGGCTGTATGCGGCTGCCAGAAATGCTGCAGTTGACACTATACGCCGGGAGAGCCGATTTACTCTTGTAGATGAATTCGAAGCTGTGGAAGATGAAGCTTGGGAACCAACAGACAGCCTTGTGGCTGAAGAGCTGCTTAGGTTGCTGCCGGGCGAGCTTGGGGTTATTGTCCGTATGAAATACTACCGGGGTATGAACTCGGTGCAAATTGGTACAGCTTTGCAACTTCCGCCGGCTACCGTTCGAACAAAGCTTAAAAAAGCAATTAGTATTATGCGTAAAGACTATTATGGAGAGGAGAAAGGCTAATGTTAGATCAAATTAAGCAGCTTATGTCAAAGGAGAAGAGCTTATCAATTAACTGTGGCAGCGCCTTTATATTGAGTGATAAAGGAGGATTTTTGGAAAATTTTGAAGGGGTAACAATTAACTGCAAAACATTACTGGCCTCATCTAAGGTTTATGCTACACTTATGTCTAAAAATGCTGCCATTAATTGTATGAGCAGCACAGTCAGAGAAATTAACTGTGAAATTGTACAGTTAAGTGACGGTACAATTATTACAGAAAACATGGATTTTACAGATAAATTTATTATATCTCAAGGAAATATTATCATTAGAGATAATGGCGGAAAAGCTTTGGAAAAGACAGAGGGAGTATATGTAGGGGGTGCGTTATTTTATCCCGAGGGTGGTGGTGATTATTTCCTGGCAAAAGTGATAGGAGAAGCAAAACCATACCCCGGGGAGGCTTTTATTACTTTTGGTGATAAAAAACTTGCCGAACTTATTTCAGGTTTGCCAAAGGATAAAACCTTAGTTTGGCTTGACGGAGAAATTACTGCCATTGAAGAAACTGCACTGAAAAAAGCTAAAAGCAAAGGGCTTTCTTTCACTTGCAATTCGTTGCTTATTACTGAGATTCTTTTTAAAGAATATGGCAATTTGTTTAGCTGCAAGGAAGCCATCATTATACCGGATGGTTATGAATTGGTAAGAGATCTCCTTAAACTGACAGAGAGTACTGCTGCTATTTACGGCCCTAAAATATATGTCTGTGGTGATCTTATTTTGGAAAAAAAGGATTTAGGCTGCTTAAATGATATTGAGTCGCTTGTTGTAACCGGAACAGCAACTATTCCGGCTTCATGTGCTAAAGATTTTCGCAGGCTTGGTAAAGCGGCTGACTATAAGTTAGTTGAAGATGAGGTAGACAATACAATTATAATAAACGGTACTCAAACTATCGGCCACGATTATTTGCAGGCGCTGAATACTGAGGGGAAAAGTATCTCTATTAAACTAAGGGGTCTGCTTGTTTTTGACGAAAGTGTAACTGCTGCCGATATGGGTGTTATTGAGTTTTTTTACAATTATGGCATGGTGATTATACCCGATGAGGCTCACGGTGCCCTTGCCCCGAAAATTAAAAAGTCTTTTGGAGTAGTGCGCAGTTTAGAAACCCTTACAAAAGGCACAGGTATGACTTTAGAAGAAATTACTGAGGCATTAAAAAACGATGGTAAGGGGACTCATATTAATACCGGGTTTTATGTTTTGGTATAAAAGACCTCTTTCGAAACCCGGCGAAAGCGGGTTTCGAAAGAGGCCTAAAGAAATAAGTATATAGTCAGACAATCCCGAAACACTATAGCTATATCACTTCTAAAGTGATACAGCTATAGTGTGAACATATAGAAGATTAACTTGAAAAGCAACAAGTCAAAGGGTTCGCTCCGCGAACTTCGCTGGGTGAAGCGGGAGTTTGAAGCCCCGCTTTACCGCAAAACGCTCACCCACCGCTTAATCTACCCCATCATCTCGAATCCAACGGAATCTCAATGAGTGGGACGTGAATAAACTTAAAAATCATTCCAAACAAGTTTGATTATTTTTAAGTTTATTCACTATAGTTCACATTTGGCGCACCTGGTCAGTGAGAGTCTTGTGACGGGCTTTAGTGTCACAAGCTCGAACGGTTTTTTCGCCTTTGGCGAAAAAAGACTACACCTTAATCCCTTCGGGCTCGCGGTGCAGTTTTAAATTCATTTCAATATAACAGAAAAAGCACAGTATTTTTCATGTAAGACAAAGAAGTGACAATGTTGCTTGCCCATAGGCCAACCGGGCAGAACTGCCGTAGAGTTGTTAAAAATACAAGTTTTTCTTACTGTTTTGGGAGTTGTTGGACTATAGCATTAAAAAATGACATTGCAGCCGCTATAGTCGAAAACCGGTTGCAATGCCAACTGTATTCATAATTGATAATAGAAATTACCCTTTAAGTTATTTTTTTAACCATGATAAAACTTCTTTTATGAATTTGTTTGTATCGCATAAATGAGGCATATACTCAGCGTCTTTAAACATTAGTGTTTCTATTTCGCAAGGAATGCCTTTTATACTGTCGGTTGAACTTAGAACTATGAGCATGGGAAGGGTTAATTTTTTAGAAACATTTCTAATATCTATGTTCAAGTCACCACAGTAAAGGGCGAATACAGCAAATTTTGAAGCTTGGTCACTTAGTGATAAACGGCTATAATTAAACCTGTGATTATTAATACTTAAACGGCGCAGGGGAAGAAGATTTACAATAAGAAACCCAATCCAGAACAAGTTATAAATAAAGGTACCGTACAGCGGAAGCTCTATGAGGTATTTAATTGCAGAACTATAATGACATTTTTGCGGGATTTCTCTAAAACCGGTGGGAGATACCATCACAAGCTTTTTAAAATTTTCAACCGTAAAGGATGCGGCACAAAGAGCAAAATCCGCAGATTTACCACTTGCTATAACGAGGGCAGGTTCACCTATTACATTTTCTATAAAGTCATTTATAAATGAAGCATAAAGGTAGGAAGAGTAGGGCATGTCAGGTTGAGCTGAATTTCCAAAACCGGGCAGGTCTGTGGCAAAAACAGTACAGTTTCTAGAAAGAGAGCTTATAACAGCTTCCCACTCTGATTTAGAGCCGTCAATTGCAGGGTTGTGCAAAAGCAAAGCCGCAGGGCCGTTGCCTCTTTTTATATAATTTACCCGGCCAAAGCGGTAGTTGTAAGAAAGCTCATAAGCCGCTGCCTTGCTTTTATGGTTTTTTATTATAAGTTTTAAGTGGTGATTGATTATAGCAACTACTGCTGTCAATTTTATTGCATAAGTAAGGAGTTTACAGTTTACTTTCATATTTGCCTCCGGTAAATATTTGTTATGTTTTTCTATTACTATAGTAATTCAACTTGAAAAAAGCCTCAAGTTGAATTACACAGATTGCGTTGCAATCTACCCCACCTTAGCAGCCATGCTGCTTTGGCGGGAGCTGTTCATGCAACTTCAAAACCGTTTCCAAGCAAGCTTGGACTGTTTTGAAGTTGATTCACTATAAGATAAATAGTATAGCACAGATGTGGGTTTAGTATCAATTGACTTTTTGAGAAAAAAGTTGTAGGATGTGTGTACATACTGAATTAAGGAGGGATCGTATTATGCCTTGTCCAAGTGACAATGTAAAAGAATGCCCATGCAAAAAAACGGATTGCGAAAGACACAGGATTTGCTGTGAGTGTGTAGCTGCACATAAGAAAAATGGCAACTTGCCTGTTTGTTTAAGACCGCAGGAGTAAGAGTTTAAGTTAGTACATACCTAAGGCAAAGGCAGATATTTTATTATATATCTGCCTTTTGTCTATGTAATGGTGTGTAGCGCACTAGGTTAGTTTGTGTTTGGGGGTATTTATTAGGGGTTTTATCGGTAATTTGTTTGTTTATTTTGAGGAGCTGTACAACACTATAGCTGTATCACTTTTAAAGTGATACAGCTATAGCAAGTAAGTACAAAGCTATTGGTGGTCAGTTTAGTATATCACCATACTTAGCCTTTTTATACTTAAATCCTTGCAAAATAGTACCATGACCGGTACTATTTTGCAAGGATAAGCCGCCGCTACCCATGTCTACGCCGCCCTTAAAGCCGGGTGGCAGACCAGCGGAAAGCCTGCTTTCATGGGTTCCCGCTTACAGCTTGCGCGCGCAGCTTACTTTTGAAACAGTATCAAATTAATTGCTTGTAATTAATTTGATACTGTTTCAAAAGAATTTAAGTATAAATATTATAACAAAGCATAAGTAAAGGGCTTTCCGTTTTATAGATGAAAGCCCTTTGTTGATTTTTATTAATCATGGCAGTTTATTTAGACAAATATTTAAGCACAACCTGGCCTATTTTATCAAGAGGTGCTTGCTCTATTACCGCGCCCATTTCGTAAGCGGCTCTGGGCATACCATATACAACGCAGGAGGCCTCATTTTGCCCTACGGTATAGGCCCCGGCCTTTCTCATAGAAACCATTTTTTCTGCCCCATCCTTGCCCATGCCGGTAAGTATTACACCTACGCCGTCACGGCCTGCAGCAGCAGCAACAGATTCAAACATAACATCAACTGATGGGCAGTGACCGCAAACTTTACCTTGGTCTACAAGGTCAACGCTATAGGTTGCGCCCTTTCTGATTATGCGCATTTGCAAGTCTCCTCCGGGAGCTAACAGGGCAAGACCCCTCTCCAGCCTGTCACCTTGTTTAGCCTCTCTCACTTCCATTGTACAGTTATGATTAAGCCGTTCGGCATAAGAGGCGGTAAAGCCGGGAGGCATATGTTGAACAATAGCCACCGGTGGAGTGTCCACCGGAAATGTTTTAAGTACATCTAAAATAGCTTCCGTGCCACCTGTTGAGGCGCCAATAGCTATGAGGCTCCTGGGGTTGCCAAGATTTGTGCCGGGTGCTAAAGAAGGCACGGAGACAGTAATAGCGGCTTCTTTTCTCCCAAGGGCTGAAAGGGCTTTTGTTCTTGCGTCGGCGGCTATTTTTATAGCCCCAATACAGTCTGCTATAAATAGCTCCTGAGTGTAACCTGGTGTTGAGTTGGGTTTTGGAACAAACTCTACGGCACCGGCTTGCATAGCGTCAAAGACATTGCCGGATAAGCTGCTTATGACTATAGTACGGATTCTTGGGCTTTTGGGAAATAATTTTTTTATGAACTCATTGCCCCGCATATTTGGCATTTCCATATCAACAGCCACAACATCTGGGTTTAGGGCCGGAATCTTTTCAAGAGCAGTTAGAGGGTTATCAAAAACCTCCACTATCTCAAACTCATTAACTTTGCTGAGAGCTTGTTTTAAAAATGCTCTGAAAACAATAGAGTCGTCAACTATAGCTATACGTATCTTTTTCATATTTATGTCAACTCCTTGATGATATGGAATCTGCTGCCTTATATGCAGGCAAGGCTTGAATTTGGCCTGTTGCGCGAAAGTGCGTTTTAATCCGCAGGGCCGGCTTTCACTGCTCATTTTAACATTGTTTAAATTGGTTTCCGTTTGCCTGTCTGAGGTAAAATAAAAATTTCAAGCATGGCGATGGAATTTATATTTTTATACTAACTGTAAAACTCGTTTAAATGCCGGGAAGCAAAGGCGACGAAGCACTTTAACAAATAGGAGAAACAGTGACAAAGTCTCTTTTGAGGTAACTCTTACATCTGCTCCGGTGCAGAAATATTCAGCAGCGAAAGCCCCGCTTTTAAAACTCCTCTAACAGCGTATACCACCATAAGCCGTGCTTTACGCACTTCATCGGGTGCGGTTAGTATGGGGTTTTCGTGGTAGAAGTAATTAAAAGCTTGGGCTATTGCCATTAAATGCCTGGCTATTATATATGGTTCGTACCTACCAGCCGATTCTAATACCTTTTCGGGATAAGCATAAATAAGCTTTGCAATCTCTACACTTGCCTTATCAGTAATAAGAGAATAATCAACAGCTGAGCCGGACACATATTCAGCTTTTTTAAGCACAGAATTTGCTCTGGCCGCGCTGTACTGTACATAAGGCCCTGTTTCGCCCTCAAAATTCAGCATTTTTTCGAAGCTAAAAGTAACATCCTTTATTCTATTATTGTACAAATCATTAAAAATTATAGCGCCTATGCCAACCTGTTCAGCAACAATTTCTTTGTTAACTAGGCCGGGGTTGCGCTCATTTATAATTGCAAGAGCGCCATCTCTGGCCTCGTCTAAAAGCTCGTCCAAATAAACAATATTGCCGGCTCTGGTTGAAAGCTTTCCTGAGTCTAAGCTGATCATACCGTAGGCTATATGTTCTAAGTCTTTAGCATAAGAATGGCCCATTAATTCGGTGACCTTAAACCACTGTGCGAAATGAAGTTTTTGCTCAAGGCCTGTTACATAAAGAGCTTTGTGGAAATTATACATTTCATAGCGGTCAGCTATAGCTGCAATGTCTCTGGTAGGATAGAGGGTTCCTCCGTCTTTGCGCAGTATAAGGCAAGGCGGCATATTCCACTCATCCAGCATTACAACCTTAGCGCCCTCACTTTCAATAAGCAGTTCTTTTTCTTTAAGTTCATCTACAACAGCCGTCATTTTGTCGTTATAATAGCTTTCGCCTCTGTAGGAGTCAAAGGTGATACCCAGCCTTTTATATATTTCGTCAAGCTCTTTGCGGCTTACATCACAAATTTTCCGCCAGAAAGAAAGAGCTTCCTCGTCGCCTGCTTCCATTTTCACAGTCCACGCTCTGGCTTCGTCCACTAATGAGGGGTCTTTTTCGGCCTCATCATGGAACTTTACATAAAGCTCAACCATAGGTTTTATACCGCCGTTAATGGCGGCTTCACGGTCTGAAGCCCATCTGTTAATCGCTACAGCCATTTTACCGAACTGAGTGCCCCAGTCGCCAAGGTAGTTTATGCCTACAACATTATAGCCCAAAAATTTATGAATCTTATAAAGGGCGGCGCCTATCATTGTAGTTCGGATATGACCAATGTGCAAAGGTTTTGCAATGTTAGGTGATGAATAGTCAATAACTATAGTTTTGCCGGCACCTATGTCAGAGCCGCCAAACTTTTCACCCTCTTTAAGCAGAGCGGAAAAAGCCTGTGAAACTATAAATTCTTTTTTTAACCTGAAGTTTAAGTAACCTGCAACCGCTTCAACAGACTCAACCATAGGGAGCCTGTCGCTAAGTTTATCCACACTGAGTTTTTCACAAAGCTCTGCTGCGATACCGGCCGGAGCTTTTTTCATAACTTTTGACAGCCTGAAACAGGGGTAGGAATAATCACCCATGTCAGGGTTTGCCGGAACTTCAACGGCTGATAAAACTTCACCAATTTCAAAATCAATTATTTCGCTTATTTTTTTTGCCAGTTCGTATTTTATATTCATTTGTATCTCCCTAATTACAGTAGATTTCTAAAGCTCCCGGAAGGTTTTTGATTACCACAGGCATTTCCGGCCCTGGTTCTCCGTCAACATCTGTATGCTGGGCCCCGAAAGTTTGAATTTTTATAAAGCTGTCTTTGAAGTGGATTACATTTTCGTCGTCTAAATGTTCGCCTTTCATAACTTTTAAAACCAATGGCCCTATAGCTGTAAAATTAACAGGGCGAAGGGCTAAAAAGTCCAAAAGCCCGTCAGTGGCCGAACCGCCGGGAACTAAATCACTAAAGCCACCGGCACCGGCGCCGTTTAAAACAAGGGCCAGTGCAAGTTCTTCTCGAAAAGTGCCCTTTGAGCTTGTAATGTCAACTGTTATGGGGTTAAAACTGCCCATTTCACCAAGGCCCTTCATATAATACGCCATTTTGCCCATGACATTCTTAAGGTCTTCATTTACTATGTGGGAAATATTGGCAGGGTACCCAAGAGCAAATACATTTATAAAATATTTTTCGTTGGCCTTGCCCAAGTCCACAAATGTTGTGTTGCCCTGTGCAATAATTTCAGCTGCTAAGATGGGGTCTTTAGGTAAGTTTAAATATGTTGCAAAATCATTAGCAGTGCCTGATGGAATTATACCGAATTTTACGTTAAGGCCGTTATCCATAATAGCATTTATTGCCATGTTGAGGCTGCCGTCACCGCCGCAGACGACAACAGTATCGTAGTCTAAGTTTTTCAGGTAACTTAAAAATAAGCGGATAGAGTTAGGGTTTTCACTTCTGTGAATAGTCACAGCAAAACCTGCCGATTGGAAAATACCAAGCAGCGGGTCTATAAAATCTTTAAAAGTTCTATCCCCTGAGTTTGGGTTGTATATAAGGGCAAGTTTTTTCATGCTAATCACCAAGTTAATGATACCCTTTTTTAAGTTTAAAGTCAATGGCGGCGGGTATTCTTTAGCGGAACTGTATCATGGTGCTTAGCGAGCTCCAAACCCTGCCGAACAAAAAGTCCATCACTAAATATAAGCCCCCTAAAAAGCAGGCAACATTTATTAGAGTTGCTTGCAGCGGGCGGTTTTTAGCGTCTATCAGAACCTCAAGAACAAGCTGTATCAGGGCTATAAGAAATATCTGACCAATAAGCAGAAAAAAATCATTCACAGCAGCACGCCCTTTTAATAGAATATTATATGGATATTTTATGCGGGGCAATAAGGTACTAGACTAGACTCTTGCTTATACTGCTGTTGTGTGTTATTATTGATGCGTATGAGAAAAGCAGGGGGATGCAGCCGGTGAAAGTAGTAGTGGTAGACGGACAAGGCGGTAAAATGGGAAAGATGGTAATAGAGCGCATTAAAAGCGCCGGTTTTTCCTGTGAGTTAACTGCTGTAGGCACAAACTCTATAGCCACTGCTACAATGTTAAAAGCCGGGGCCGATGCCGGTGCAACCGGGGAGAACCCTGTGATTGTGCTAAGCCGCAGCGCCGATTGTTTTATAGGGCCTGTTGGCATAATAGCGGCTGATTCTCTGTTGGGCGAAGTTACGCCGAAAATGGCTGTAGCCATTGGTGCAAGCTCTGCAAAAAAGTTGTTAATCCCTGTAAATTTGTGCAACAATATAATTGTAGGGACAGCGGGGCTTACTCTTTCAAAGCTGGTTGACGAAGCTGTGGAGGAGCTTGCAAAGCTATGCAATTAAGGTTATTAAGAATTAAGAACAACATTCATAATCGTATCATGAAGGTGCGGCCTCCCGTTCAAGACGGTAATATCAGATAAAAGGGAGAATGGATGTATGAGCACAACAAAAAAAATTGACACCAGAAAATTGACTGTTTCCGGGGTCTGCCTTGCGCTGTGTATGTTTTTGCCTTTATTGACAGGGCAAATACCGCAAATTGGTCAGGCGCTTAGCCCAATGCACATACCGGTGCTGCTTGCTGGGTTTGTTGCCGGGCCGTTGTATGCCGCCGCTGTTGGGCTTATTGCGCCTATACTGCGCTTTACTGTTTTTGGTATGCCGCCTTTAATGCCTCACGGCCTTGCTATGACTTTTGAGCTGGCGGTTTATGGCCTTGTGTCGGGGCTGTTGTATCAAAGGCTGCCTAAAAATATTGCCTCTGTTTATATTTCACTGATAGGGGCTATGGTTTTGGGGCGTATCGTTTGGGGTGTTGTCCGTGTTGTTTTAATAGGTGTGGCGGGAATACCTTTTAGTATGGAAATGTTTATTGCAGGGGCATTAACCAGGGCCATTCCGGGGATTATTGTACATATTGCGGTAATACCTTTGCTGGTTATTGCGCTTAAAAGGGCGGGTTATTTAAGCTCTGCCGCGGAGGCGGTTTAGTCTCTGTGATAAAGGCAATGAATATTACTTATTGACATTTATATAAAGTTGCGCTAGACTAAGGGTACAGACAATTTCATAACCGCTAGGGGTGTTGCTTGTAGCTTAATTTCAATTAATTGGCTAAAGGGCGACTGAGATTAGACCCTCAAAACCTGATCCGGGTAATGCCGGCGAAGGAAAGCAGCTTTTTTTAAAAGTTAAGCCTCTTGCATGAGATAGTATATATTGCAAGGGGCTTTTTGTTTTTTTCTGCGGGAGGGTTACGCCTTGAGAATGATTTTAAAGAGGAGTGAAAATTATGTCAGCGGAAGTTTTTTCTAATTTTTTTATGTCCTACGTAGGTTCTATTGTATCTTTTGCCTGTGTTTTTCTTTTGGGTATTGTGCTTTTATTCTTCTTTAAGAAAGATGTTAAGGTGCCTGCAAAGGCGCTTACTTACGCGGCTATTTGTTTGGCCCTTGCGGTGATACTTTCAAATATCCGCCTTTACCGTATGCCTATGGGTGGTTCGGTTACGGCGTTTTCTATGGTGTTTGTTTCGCTGGTGGGTTATTGGTTTGGTGTTAAGGTGGGGTTGGTGGCGGCGTTGTCTTATGGGTTTTTGCAGCTTTTGTTTGACCCGTATGTAGTGCACCCTGTACAGATGCTTTTGGACTATCCCTTGGCTTTTGCTTGTTTGGGTGTTTCGGGGGTTTTTAAAGGGCGGAGGTATGGGCTGCTTTTGGGTTATTTAGCAGGGGTTAGCGGCCGGCTGTTTTGCTCGGTGTTGTCGGGGGTATTGTTTTTTGCTATGTTTGCCCCGGAGGGAGTGAATGTGTGGACATATTCTTTCCTTTATAATTTTTCTGTTGTTGGGCCTGAGGCGGTTTTGACTTTGGCGGTTTTGGCTGTGCCTATGTTTAAGGCGGCTATTGACAGGGTGGGGATGGAAGCGAGAACGTAGAAGTTGGCACTTGAAGGAGGGCTCCCAGCCCTCCTTCAAACTTCCTCCCGACTAAGGGGACGCAAGCGTGCTTCCACTACCCATGAAAACAGGTTTTCATGGGTTCCCGCTCTTCCCCCGGAACCCCCTTGCCGGCGCCTTTTCGCAAGTTTAGTAAGGCTGATTTTTATTCGCTAGAGATTCCTTTGCGTGAGGGTGGTTGGCCTTTTTGGAGTTTATTCTTTTTAGGGGCGGCATAAGTTACCGGTTCGCTGTTTTCTTCTGTGTTGGCTTCAACTTTGTCCAGCAGTTCGTCTATATCGAAAATGCCGCGGTCAGATTCGTCCTATTCTTTCAGGTGGGTTTCTGTGAGCTCGAGCAGGTCATGAATCAGTCTTTTAAAGCGTCTTTCGTAGTTCATATATCCCCACAATCTGCTGCTACTATTCCTTGCTGCGCAAGGTGATAACGGTGCTTATGTCGTTGAGCCTACAAAAGTGGCTTGTTGTGCTGTTTGAGTGAAATTCTTTGAAGTAGGCTTCGGGGTTATCACGGCAGATTGGGCCGGGG
>Ga0131853_10000723_pt1 | contig 59409 bp, 62 predicted proteins | sample TergutLab28metaG_FD_92764 | JGI IMG/M metagenome (GOLD analysis project Ga0131853, IMG submission 92764) | Labiotermes labralis P1 segment gut microbial communities from Petit-Saut dam, French Guiana - Lab288 P1 (version 2) (version 2) | ecosystem: Host-associated > Arthropoda: Insects >...
AACAAAAAATCGGCGTTAGATATGTTGGCAAAAGCCATTCACATATCCAACGCCGAAATTGCCATCAGCTGGAACTTTTAAGACGTACTGTTCTTTATGCCAATCTGTACGCTTCGGTTTACGGGTTCTTTTTTTTGTTTGACAGCATAAAGTATTTCATGGACAACCCCATACAAAGGAGGAATTTTTTCATGCAAGTTGATTTGATCTTTCGCATCGCCGCCATCGGCATACTCGTGTCGGTGCTGCACTTGTTGCTCAAACATTCGGGACGCGAAGAACAGGCGATGGTGACGACTATTGCAGGGCTTGTTGTTGTGTTGATGATGGTGCTGAATGAAATCAATACATTGTTTGAGTCGGTGCGAACGATGTTTGGTTTTTGAACCAATATGGGAAAGCAAGGTAACTTAGCGTATACTTGAGCCGTGTAGTTGATGTACACAGAGGAGAAAATTCATGGAAGAGCTGATGAGAATTGCGACGCTTGCTGTTCTGGGATTGGCCATGACGCTGTTGTTGAAGCGCGATGTACCGCCGTTGGCACTAATTGTAACGATTGCGCTAATTATTGCAATATTGATGATGGCAATTAACACGTTGGGGCAGGTCAATGCATTCATCATGCGCGCCGCTGAAGTGGCGGAACTGAATGGTGATATTCTTGTGCCGTTAATGAAAACGGTGGCAATTGCTGTTATTGTGCGTGTATTTGCTTCACTTTGCCGTGATGCGTGTGAGACGGCAATTGCAGCCGCCGTAGAAATCGCGGGTGCGGCGATTGCGCTGGTGTTACTGTTGCCATTGTTTAACGCGGTGCTGGAACTGACGGTGCATTTACTATGAAAATATTGTTGATGATATTGTTGGCATTGCTTGTTATGGCGCTGAGCGGCTATGCTTATGAAGACACCGTGCCGCAAGATATCGTTGATGCAGTGGGCGTTGAAGATATTGTTCACGCATTGCCTGGCGAAGCGGCTGACCTAATGCACGGTATGACGCCGTATAATGCAAGAAATTGGCAGGCTACATTTAATAACCTTATCGGGCAAGCAGGACGCGAGGCCGGTGGCGCGTTACGGACGGCGTTGTTGGGATTGCTTGTGATAGTTGCGATTTTGCTCATTTGCGGCATGGTGGATGGGCTGCGTGAGGGTGAGGATGTCAATGGGCATGACTTTGTGCAGACCGGAGGTGCGTTGGCGATTGGCGTGACGGCATTGATGCAGGTCAATGGGCTGTTGCAGCTAGGCAGCCGAATGATTGAGCAGTTGACGACATTTTCTAACGTATTGATTCCCACGATGACAACAGTCGCTATCGTGAGCGGGCAACCGGGGGCGGCACTTGCCAAGCAGTCCGCGGCAGTGCTTTTTGGCGGAATATTGATGAATGTGATTCAGGGTGTGTTGATTCCGCTGTTATATGGTTATATCGCGCTGTCTGTCGCGCATGCGGCGGTTGGGCATGATACGCTTGGCAAGATAGCACAATTGTTGAAATGGATAGCCTCGCGACTACTTATCATCTTGATGACGCTGTATACGCTGTTCCTGAGTTTGTCAGGAGTATTGGCGGGCGCAACTGATAATTTAGCGCTGCGTGGCACGAAAGCGGCAATTAATGTCGTGCCGGTAGTAGGCGGAATTATCTCAGGCGCGGCCGATAGTGTGATGGCAGGCGCGACGCTGGTACGGGCGTCAATTGGCGTGTTTGGTTTGCTGGCGATGGTTGCGTTGGTGTTGACGCCGTTTATTCAGATGTCGATGTCATATCTTGTATTCAAAGTTGGCGCGGCGGTTGCGCCTGTGATGAGCAGATCAAAGCTCAATACATTGGTTGCTGATATTGGCGCGGCATTTGGGCTGTTATTGGGTATGGTGGGCGCAGCGTTCTTTATCAACTTCATTTCGGTATTGGCGTTAATGATGGGGGTGCGATTGTAGATGGTGCATGATTTCATCAGAAACTGGGTCATGAGCTTGACGGGTACGGGAATTGTTGTTGCTGTAGCGTTGGCGTTAACGCCGGAGGGGACGATTAAGAAGATTGTGCGGTTGGGAGCAAGTATAATTTTATTGCTTATGGTGCTACGGCCGATTTTTCATATTGTCAATATGGATTGGGTGTTTGACACCCATATGGCCGTGTTGACGACTGAGCAAGGACAGGAAATTGCGTTAGAGGCACAAAAAGAGCGCATAGCTGACCGGCTGTCCGCATATATATCTGCCATGGGAACGGGGTTGGACGTTGACGTCAATGTGGTCGTTGAGCAGGGGATGCTGACTATTGATAGTGTAGAAATCAATTATCCGCGAAATATGCCCATTACGGACATTGAAAGCATTACTCGTAGAATTGTCGAAGGCTATGGACTGCCTGCGTACAGGCAAAATTGGAGGAAGAGATGAAGTACGATGCAGAAAAATTGAAAAGCGTATTAAGCAAGTATAAATATCTGTTGATTGTAGTGGCCATGGGGGTGGCTTTGCTGATATGGCCATCAAGTCGACAGTCGACTGTAGGACAGACATCGTCTGCACAGGCAGAATATGCGCAAATGTTCAGCACCGCTGAGATGGAAACGCGATTAAGTGAGGCTTTGGCTCGTGTAGAGGGTGTGGGGCGTGTGGAAGTTGTATTGACATTGCGGAGCGGCACGGAAACGGTCTTTCAGACTGAGAATTCAAAGCGTGTTTCGCAGCAGCGCGAGAACGGAGAGACGATTGACTACAACAATGATACGACAGAATCAACCCTTGTGTTGGCGCGGGGTGGGGGAGTGCAAGAACCGGCTGTCGTTATGAAACGTTCGCCAGAATTTATGGGCGCGCTTATCATCGCTGACGGCGGCAATGAGCAGGTCGTGGCGTTACAAATCATCAACGCTGTCACAGCGCTGACGGGAATCCCGTCGGATAGAATCGCTGTTGTGGGTATGCAAACACCTGCTGAGTAATAAAAATTTGGAGGAAGAAAAAATGAAAATCTGGCAGAGAAACGCAGTTGTAGCAGTGGTCGTGTTGTTTGTAGCCATCTCGGTGTACTTAAGTTGGTCGTACAACCAAGAGCTTGACATCAATGCTGATGTGCCCGTCCACGCGCCGCTGGGAGGCGATGAAAGCACGCCGGCAGGAATAGGTGAAACACTGTCGACCGAGCGTCAAGCATATTTTGCCGAGGCTAGGCTGACGCGACAACGAGCACGTGACAGCGCATTAGCGATGCTTAACGAAGTAAACGCGACACCGGCATCAACGCAGGAAGTGCGTGACAAGGCAAGTGAAGATATTCGTGTCATTGCTGAATATGCTATGTTAGAAGCCACCATTGAGGGATTAATTCGTGCCCAAGGTTTTGCAGATAGTGTAGCTTACATCAGCGAGTCGCGATTGACAATCGTTGTCGCTGCACCCGAGGGTGGATTGACGGCAGTTGACGTGGCGAGAATTAAGAATATCGCATTGAATGAGACGTCGTATACTATTGAGCAAATAAGCATTATGGAGGCATAGGGCAATCGCCCGGTAGTGCTATTTACAAAAACAATAAACATATGCTATAATACAAACACTACCAAAGAATGTTGAGGTGAGTACTATGAGTGAATATAGCAAAGATTTGGGCGTTGTCCATATCTCCCATGATGTGATAGCCTCGATTGCGGCGATTGCGGCATCGGAAGTCGAGGGTGTGCATAGTTTATCCACGGGCGCCCGGGCTGACTTGCGCGGTAAGCGAAATATTGCCAAAGGCGTGAAAATTACAATTGAAAATGGCAATGTGACCTGCTATCTATTTATCCTTGTCAAGCGTGATTGTCCGATTTTGGATGTATCAAAGGCTGTACAGGAAAATGTCAAATCGCATATCGAGTCGATGACGGGGCTGCACGTAGCGGCAGTCAATGTGAATGTTGCCGGCGTGGCGTTTGGCAAAACGGAACGCAAGGCATGACCCGTAAGCAAGCTCGCGAGGCGGCGTTTCACGCGTTGTTTGCCTTGACATTTTCGCCGGAGGCAAATCAAAAAGAAATTATTGACTTGCTCTCGCCCATCGCGCAAGCCGCATGGCGCGATGAATGCGACATTTACAACAATCCAGCGCACGAAGAAGCTGAATACATCGAAGCCGCGGTGCTTGGCGTGACTGCCAGTGCTGCGGCTCTTGATGCGTCTATTGAGCAACACGCCAAAGGCTGGGCAATGGGACGTATTAGCCGCGTGGCACGGACGTTGATGCGTATGGCAATTTTTGAGCCTACTGCGATTGACGGTGTGACGCAGGCCACGGCAATCAACGAAGCTGTTAAGTTGTGCAAGCGCTACGACAGTGAAGAGGCGGCAGCGTTCATTAATGGTGTGTTGGGTTCGATTGCGCGCAGTGATGAGGGTGAAAAAGCATGATGCCTATCACGGTCACGGAGTTAAATGAATACGTCAAGTCATTGCTTGAACGTGATGACGTTTTGCAAAATGTGTTGGTGCGCGGCGAGCTGTCGAACTACAAAATTTACGGCTCGGGGCATCATTATTTTTCTCTGAAAGATGCCGACTCAGCTATCCGTTGTGTCATGTTTAAGGGACAAGCCTCTAAACTGAAATTTGCACCCAAAGACGGTATGCGGGCATTGTTGACAGGGCGTGTGTCGGTGTATCCGCGCGATGGCGCATACCAGTTGTACGTCAATGAGGTGATTCCCGACGGCGTTGGCGATTTGGCGCTGGCGTTTGAACAGTTGAAAGAAAAATTGCACAGCGAGGGGTTGTTTGATACGCGGCATAAAAAATCATTGCCGCGTATGCCGCGCAAGGTGGCACTCGTGACATCACCGACAGGGGCTGTCGTGCACGATATGATGCAGATTTTAAAGCGGCGGTATCCGCTTTGTAAGGTGTTGATTTGCCCTGTGCGTGTGCAAGGTGTGGAGGCACCGGGCGAAATTGTTACCATGATTGAAACACTCAATCGCTTGCGGGCAGTCGATTTAATGATTGTCGGGCGTGGCGGGGGCAGTTTGGAAGATTTATGGGCGTTCAATGATGAGCGCGTGGCGCGAGCGATTTTTGCGTCAGACATCCCTGTGGTGTCGGCGGTAGGGCATGAGCCGGACATGACGATTGCCGACTTTGTCGCTGATGTGCGGGCAAGCACGCCGTCACACGCGGCGGAGATTGTTACGCCGGATAGGTTGGAGTTGCGCGACGGTTTGCAAGCGCAGTTGTCGCGCATGGGTTTGGCGTTGCGGCGGCGGTTGGGGCGTGAACGGGAGCGGATGATATTTTTGGCCGAGCGGCGCGTGTTGCGCGAATCGGCGCATTATGTGCAGGACAGGCGGTTGCAGTTGGACAGGCTGTCAAGTCATATACAATCACAGCTTGAACGGCGCATTGCCGAAGCCAAAAGCCAAACGACGGCTTATGCGGGCAGGCTCGATGCGTTGAGCCCGTTGCGGGTGCTGGACCGCGGGTATGCCATTGCGCAAGACGGTGAGGGCAGGGCGGTGCGGTCGGTAAAGAAAGTAAACGTGGGCGATACGCTGTCGCTACGGTTGCGCGACGGCGAATTGGCGGCGAATATTACAGAGGTGAAGAAGCAATGAGCAAGAAAAAGACGTCTTACGAAGAAAATGTCAAACGCTTAGAGGAAATCACTGTTTCTCTGGAAAAGGGTGATTTGCCGCTGGATGAGTCGTTGAAATTGTTTGAGGAGGGCACTAAACTGGTGCGTGAATCGACGAAAATGCTTGATGAGGCGGAGCAGAAAGTCTTTATGCTGGTGCAGAATGAGGACGGCGAATACGAGGCTGCGGAGAATGAGTAGGGTAGAGGTGGTGTAGTTAGTTTATATGTTGAACATGTGCTAGAGAGGTAATTCCATGAGTGCTAAAAAAGGGGCTGTGCTAATGTTGTGTGTCACGATAATAATTATGCTGGTAGTTTGTGGTCTTTTTGCTCCGACAATTGATGGGCGTTGGGAAAAAAGCGGCCAACCTTTTTCAACGTTTGTGCTTCTTTTTGGAACAAACGGCACAGTCTATCATTGGCAACACCGTTTTGTTGGGGATGGCGATAGGCCTTGGGACACTGTGGATGTTGAATATCCGTCACTAAATTGGCGCATTGAGGATGGAAAGATTGTCCTTTATAATGATATAATGGAAGAACGTATACCTTTTTGCATTTCATCGAGCGGATTACTCACCTTTTTGGAACCTAGCTACTTCTTTGGTGACATGACCGGATATGAGTTTATTCGCTCTAGCTAGATAAATCGGAGGTGTCCTCCATGATAAATAACTACGATGATTTTATCGCGCAACTCTTGAATGCCGGCTTTTCGATGGGCGCCGGCAATGATGAGGGTGTGTTTGCATTGCTTTCGCATAACTGGGACAATACGCCGGAGGATTGTCTGCTGCAATGGCATACCGGCGACGCTGACACTGATCCGTGGGTGTGGCGTATGCGTGTGCTGGACGAGCGGGATGATGTGGCGTATAGCAAGTTTTTCTTCAAAAAGTCGGGTTATATTACGCGGGAATGGTATCCATACTTTTTGGCAGCGCGGCGTGGTGGCAGGACTTTTGATGAGGCTTATGCTGACGGCACGATGAGTCAATATGCCAAGCGGATTTATCATGCCGTTGCCGAAAATGGCGCGTTGCCGTTGGATGAAATCAAGCGACAAGGCGGTTTTTCGCGAGATGAGAAGCCAAAGTTTGATGGGGCGTTGGTTGAGTTACAGATGAGATTGTACTTGACTATGTGTGGGCAGGCGCAAAAGATTTCGCAGAATGGCGGGGAATATGGTTGGTCGTCGACGGTATTCTGCACAACGGAAAACTTCTGGGGTGAGGATGTTTTTAGGCAAGCGGCAGAAATTGACGTTGATGAGGCGGTTGAGAAAATTGCCGCGCAGGTTTTGTTGTTGAATCCTACGGCGGAAGAGAAGAAGATTATAAAATTTATCAAGGGGTAAAGTTATTATGTCAACTATTGTAGCTAAGTTCGGTGGCAGCTCGCTGGCCGATGCCAATCAGTTCAAGAAAGTCGCCGACATTGTCAAAAGCGACCCAAATCGCCGGTATGTTATACCATCCGCGCCGGGCAAGCGGTCGAGTGAGGATGAAAAAGTCACCGATATGCTCTATGCCTGCTATGCCAAAGCGCGTAAAGGTGAGAGTTTTGATGCTGACTTCGCAGCCATTTGTGCGCGATATCAGGGAATTATCGACGATTTGGGTTTGACGCTCGATTTGTCCGACGAGTTTAGTTACATACAAACGGCGTTTAAGCGTAAGGCAGGCAAGGCCTATGCGGCAAGCCGTGGGGAGTATTTGTGTGGCATTGTGTTGGCGGCGTATTTGGACTTTGATTTTGTCGATGCTGCTCGCGTCATTTGTTTTGATGACAACGGCGAGTTTAACGTCAAAGAAACCAAGGCGACCTTGCAAAACATCTTGGCAAACTATGAATATGCAGTCATCCCCGGCTTTTACGGCAGTACGCCGGAGGATAACATCGTCACTTTTTCGCGCGGAGGTTCGGACATTACCGGCGCGCTTGTGGCGCAAGGTGTGGAGGCGGATTTATACGAGAACTGGACAGATGTGCCGGGATTTCTCGCCGCTGATCCGCGTATTGTGGATAGCCCCGACCGTATTGACGTAATTACTTACCGAGAACTGCGCGAGCTGTCGTACATGGGCGCAACGGTATTGCATGAGGACACGATTTTCCCTGTGTATGTCAGCGGTATTGCCATTCATATTCGCAACACAAACGATGTCAGTGCCAAAGGCACGCTGATTGTTGCCGACGCGCCGCCAAGTGAAGATTCGCGGCCGGTAACGGGCATTGCGGGGCGCAAGGGATTTTCAGCAATTCTCATCGAAAAGTCTAGAATGAGGAGTCGGCCGTCGTTTTTGCACAATGTTTTGGAAGTATTGGAAGAGCATGGCGTTATCATCGAGCATATGCCGTCCGGTATTGATATGGTGTCTATTGTCGTCAGTACAAAGTGCTTGGCAGGCAAGGAAAATGCCATCATCGCGGCACTAAAAGCCGCTGTCAATGCCGATAGCGTAGAAATCGAGCATGGCTTGGCGCTGATTGCCGTCGTCGGACGCGGCATGGTGCAGTCACGCGGCTGCGCTGCGCGGATTTTCGCTTCGATTGCTCACTCATGGGTCAATGTGCGCATGATTGACCAAGGTGCGAGTGAGCTGAATGTTGTTGCAGGTGTGATGGAAGGAGATTTTGAGAAGGCTGTGAATGCGATTTATGATTCGTTTTTTAATTGATGGGTTGTGAAAATTTATATTATCGACAGGAGAAATAATCATGAAGAAATTTCTAGTTCTATCTTTGGCATTGACTCTACTTATCGCAATAACAGCATCAATGGTCGGTTGCGGCAACAATAGCGATTATCCAAACAACGACAGCCCAAATACGGGCGAGTTTGCAGGCACATTTGTGTCAAATTTGAGTGGACAACGAATTTATTTTCATGCTGACGGAACTTGGGAAACCGATGCGCCCCCTTTAGGACGACAAACTGGCACATATACATTTGCAAACAATAGAATAGAAACATTTTTTGACGAGGTTACGTCAATCGCTTTGATTAGGAGTGCTGTGGGCTTTTGGGCAGAACCGGGAAGTGAAGAGTGGTACGCACTTGTAGAGGAAGATATGCAAGAATTAGAAGAAATGATGGCGAGCCCGATAGCCGTGTATGCCTATGACTCCGAGTTGGGCACGTTACGTTTTTATGGAGAGCCCGACGACCCACAAGTGCTCACACGCGAGTGATACGCAGTATAAGCATACTGTACAAAAGAGGCGGTCAATTGACCGCCTCTTTGACTCACTCCGCCTTAAAATGCCATAATCGTGCCTTAAAGTCTCCAAACAAGAACGGTAGCGTAAACCCTGTGTTCATCAACTCGTCACCGCCCCATGTGCCGCCATTGGTTTCCCTGTACGTCAAATTCGGGTCAAGACCGCGCAGGGTAAGGCGTGAAAAACACGGCTGCGGGTCGCTCAGCACCAACGCATAAACCACAACAGCCTCACGCTTATCGGGCGATACGAGCATCCAGGCAAAGTCGTTGCCGTCAAATGGATTGCGCAAGCGATACAACGTGCCGTCGGCGATAAGATGGCGCGTTTGTTTGTATAATGCTGTCTGTTGCTTAACTTGCTCGCGTTCTTCGTCAGTTAATGCGCCGATGTTGAGTTCATAGCCAAATTGGCACAGCAGTGCAACCAATCCGCGGGTATCAAAGTCGGTTTGGCGGTGTACTTGGTGGTTGGGGCTAACCGAAACATGCGCACTCATCGACGATACGGGGTAGCACAGGCTCGTGCCGTACTGGATGCGCAGACGTTCAATCGCGTCGCTGCAATCGCTGGCCCACACTTGCGGCATATAGTACAGCATGCCCGGGTCAAAACGCCCGCCGCCGCCGCTGCAACTCTCAAAGAGCACTTCAGGATGGCGCGAAGTAATGCGCTCCAGCACGTCGTATAAGCCCAGCACATAGCGATGCCACAATTCTTGTTGGCGGTGTGCGGGCAATGCCGCTGAACACACTTCAGTTAAGTGACGGTTGGCGTCCCACTTGACGTACGAAATGGGCGCGGAATCTAAGATTTTGCAAACGGAATCGACGACATAATCGCGTACTTCTTCGCGCGACAAATCAAGCACGCATTGCATACGGCTCAACGAATGCGGTCGTGTCGGTACTTGAATCGCCCAATCGGGGTGCGCGCGATACAGATCGCTGTCGGGCGAAATCATTTCAGGCTCGAACCATAGCCCAAATTGTAGTCCGGCGTTTTTGGCGTTTTCGGCAACGGTTTTCAGTCCGCCGGGCAGTTTTTCTTGGTTAACCACCCAGTCGCCAAGTGAGCGCAAATCGTCGTTGCGCTTGCCAAACCAGCCGTCGTCGAGTACAAACAACTCAATACCAAGCCCGGTACAACTGTCGCACAAGGCTTTGAGGCTCGTTTCATCGAACGAGAAGTAGGTTGCCTCCCAATTGTTGATGACAATGGGTCGCTCCTTTTTCAGCCATGGACTATGTCCCAAACGATTGCGGTACAAGTCATGGAATGTTGCGCTCATGCCATTTAAGCCGCTGTCGCTGTAAACCATGACGGCTTCGGGCGTTTGGAACGACGCATTAGGCTGCATTTCCCAGGAAAAGTCGAAGGGATTAATGCCCATTTGCACGCGCGTGACATCGTATGTGTCGACTTCCGCCAACGCCAAAAAGCTGCCGCTGTAAACGAGGTTGCAGGCGTAGACATCGCCTTGGTCTTCGTTGGTGTGCGGGCGTTTGAGGGCGATAAACGGGTTGTGTGCGTGTGACGACATACCGCGGCGGCTTTCGACCGATTGCGTACCGTAGCGCAAGGGTGTGACGGCAATTTGGCGCTCCTTAACGTGCGCGCCGTAGAGGTGCACTAACTCAAAATCCTTGTCGGGCAGGTCGAGCGACAGGCTCATCGCCCGCAATAGCGTGATGGGTTCGCCGCCCTCGTTGTAGAGGGCAGCCGAGCGAATGATGGCACTTTTTTCAGCATAAACGGTATATGATAACACGACTTTCAAGCCAATTTGTGTGTCTTTGAGTGTTAAAAGCAAAGTCTCGGCATTGTCGCTGTCTTCAGCGTGGAGGCAGGGGAGCCCGTCAAGTGCCGGCTTGCCCTTCACAAGTTCGTAGCCTTGATAAACTAAATCGCAAATTCTTGCGCCGTCGGGTGTTTTGACTTGGATGGCAGGGCTGCGAAAATCAGAGTTGCCAAAAGCCGGGTATTCGTGTGATAATGTATCAAGGCTGATTGCGCGCCCATCGATGCCGTGCGGTGTGGGGCAGAATCCGCGCTCGGTGGTGCGAATTAAATCATCGCAGTTGACGTTGTTGACGCGCTTGCCCCAATAAGCGTGGGCAGGCCAGCGGTCGTGCATGATGGCGAATGCGTAGCTGGTGTTGCCGGCTTGCAGATGAAACTGCTTGCCGTCTTTGGAAACCTTAATTGGCATAGGGTTGTCCTCCTGTTGTGTGTCACCTTTGTGTAATGTTGGTTCGTTATGCGGGACGCGCAGGGGCGCACTTCTTACAATAATAATCCAAAACTTCTTGTATGTCAATGCAAAGTTTTGAAACTTTTTGCCTGCGCCGTGCCGCTATAGATAATAGGGGGTGAGTATATGGTCGACAAAGCTATCACTTCGAGATTTAATGAAATTTATGACACTACATACAATGCCGTTCTGTCATTTGTGGCGTATCGGTGCAAAAATGTTGCAGATATCGGCGATGTTGTGCAGGAAACATATGTAGAACTCTATAATATGTTGCAAAAGCGTGGTGTTGATTATGTGCAGAATGAACAGGCGATTGCGCTAAAAATTGCTAAACAAAAATTGTCGCGGTACTATTCGCTGGTTGAAAAATTGCAACGGCTTGTGCCGTTGTTTGCCGTGAATGATGAGGGGGACGAAGTGCCGTTGACGGACTTGGAGGCTGACGCCTTTTTGGCGGAGGATTATAACGTCAATCAAGCGGTGTTGTCCGAGGCGCAGGAGATGATTGCAAAGAAACCGGATGACGTGAGAAAAGTGCTGTATTTATACTACGATAAGGGTCTATCGATCGATGAAGTCGCAAAAAAGTTATCATTGACGCAATCCAACGTGAAGAATAAACTCTATCGTACGCTGAAAGAATTGCGGAAACTATTACAGGAATGAGGTGCAATATGAAAGGTCAAGAGTTTGTAAAAACGGTCGTATGTGCGGCGGCACGTGCTGAAGTGCCTGATAAAGAGAAAATTCGCGAAGCTGTTGTGACACAAAAGGCTGACATTGTTGTGCCAATGGTTAGGCCACGGCATATGGTGATTCGGCGTGTTGTTTTTGCGTCGTTGGCATTTGTGCTGATTGGCGTGGTTGGCCTATCGACGATGTTTTTGAGTGGGCGGGATGATGGCGTGGGCGGGCCGCCGGAAGTTGTTGCGCCGCCGCCGGACAATGCCCCACCTGTACAACAGCTGACGGAAGATGAGCTGTTGATTCAAGATTTTTTGCGGCAGTTTGTGAGTATACATGACTTTTCGCCGTATCCCGAGCTGACTTGGTTGGAATGGGTGGAGCATCTCTTTGGCGGTACGGATTTGTTTGAAATGTATCCGCAGTTGAACTGGCAAATTCACCCGTCGAATATATACAGTATTGGCGGTGCTCATTATCGAGAAGACCAAACGCTGCCGTTCTATTTTCGAAGGCCTGAAATAGCCCCTTACTTCATAATGTTTCCATACCCGCTGCTGCCATTCTTGGGGCCATTTGATATGTTCGCCGAGAGTTTTTATTTAATTGACCTTGAAGGAAACGGGATACCGGCGGTGGTTGTGCATTTCGACGAGCCAGCCTTTGATAGGGAATCATCAACGAGGTTATTGTTTCGGTATGTCAACGGTGTGTTTACTCGTGAGGAATTGCCCTACGGCAGCGCGTTTTACATTGACCCGCAGGGTAGAGTTGTGATGAGTAAAACAATGGCTGTACGAGGAGAAAGGGATGGTTCGCGCGCATGGATTTCGGAGAATCCCGTGCTGATGCAGGACTTTTATTACGTCGCATTTGATGGCGGGGAGATGGTGCTTACACCGACGGCGCGGCCAACGGAGAGGCGTTGGACGGCTGACGAAGGCGTTGAATACCTTAACCTTACGCCCATGCCGCACCTTGTTGAGTTACAGGAGCAGATTACGGCGAATATTCGGGCATACTTTACCAATCGGCCGCCGTCAAATGTAGTGGTGACGTTGCCAGAGTGGGCAGAAGAGCAAGATGGCGAGGATGAAGTGCCGCCTACACAAATTACGCCGTCTACGCCGGATGTGACACCAACGGCACCTGCGCCTGATGTAGCACCTGTGCCATGGTGGAATACGTTCACTTTCCCTGCTCGTCCGTCTGTTCCCAGTAATCTTGGTGTATTGGTGCATGATTTTTTGGCGGAGGAATGGATTTCAAGCTTTCAGAATGGTTATGGCACTGCTGTGCGCCGCAATGGCGCGCAAACACTCTTGGTGACTTATGCGGACTTAGGAGAAGCTGAAAATCGTAGTTTTGACGCTGGGCTTGGACGTAGATTGTTTGAAGGCGCAAATGTAACGGGCGACCAGTATTATGTGCATCTGGACCTTGAGTTTATAGGCGAATCGGCTAATGCATGGATTGGTTTTTGGCATAGGTATGGTGGCGGAGGGCAGGGAAGTCCGGTTTGGTGGAGTTCAGCGAATAATACCGGACAAAACAGATTTTCAGGAATAATCAATTTAGATTTTTTCACAGACTGGATTGGTTTGAGTGACGCAAACTATTTTGTAAACTATGCGGGTGTGAGTTTCAATTCAAGCGGTGCTATGCTTATCAATCACTTCGCGTTATATCGCGTCGCTGAGTAATCCATAAACTTGACACATCTGCGCCGAACGGTTATACTCTTATATGTGAAAGTAAGTATAGGGAGTAACCATGCAAGAACAGTATATACTCGGCATTGATGTAGGCTCAACAACGCTCAAAACTGTCGTGCTTGATCCAAGCGGACAGATTGTTGAAAAGAGTTATCAACGCCATTTATCAAAAGTGCGTGAAACAACGTACGAACATATTAAATCATTGCAACGCCTGCTCAAAGGCCAGTCCTTGAAAGTCGCCATCACCGGGTCGGCGGGCATGGGGTTGGCCGAGTCGGGCGGGCTTTGCTTTGTGCAAGAGGTCTTTGCCACTGCAGATGCCGTGGCACGCGAACACCCCGATGCCGATGTTGTCATTGAACTCGGTGGCGAGGATGCTAAAATCATTTTCCTGCAAGGCACATTGGAAGAACGCATGAATGGCACTTGTGCAGGCGGCACGGGCTCGTTTATCGACCAAATGGCGGCGTTAATGAATGTTACACTGCCTGAACTCGACGCATTGAGCTTGCAGTACGAGAAAATTTACCCCATTGCCTCACGTTGCGGTGTTTTTGCAAAGAGCGACATCCAGCCGCTGCTCAACCAGGGCGCGCGCAAGGAAGATCTTGCGGCGAGTATTTTTCAGGCTGTTGTTGACCAGACAATCGGCGGATTGGCGCAAGGGCGCGACATTGCGGGCAATGTGCTGTTCTTAGGCGGGCCATTGTCGTTTTTCAAGGGATTGCAAGAGCGATTTGTGGAAACATTGAAATTGAGCCAGGAGCAAGCGAATTTTACTGAGCTTGCGCCATATTTTATGGCATTGGGCGCGGCGTATTACGCGAAAAATGCAAGTGGCGTGATTGGTTACGAGGATCTGGTTGAAACTTTGGCGTGTGAGCCGGAAGGACAAAGCGATTTTTCCGTTGGACAAGCCTTGTTTAAGAGCGATGAAGAATATCAAGTTTTTAAGCAACGACATGCGGCGATGACAGTTGAGCAGAAGAATATTTTGACATATAGCGGCAACGCATACTTAGGCATTGATGCCGGTTCGACGACGACAAAGTTAGTGCTGATTGCTGAGGATGACAGCATTCTCTACCGTCATTACGCCTCTAATGGCGGCAATCCATTGCCTGTTATCCGTGAGCAGTTGATGAAAATATATAAGCTGTGCGGCGAGCGGATTAACATTGCGGCAAGTGCTGTCACCGGTTATGGCGAGGAGTTGATGCAGGCGGCGTTTGGTATAGATTTTGGGTTGGTTGAAACGGTAGCGCATTATACGGCGGCAAAGCATTTCAGTCCCGATGTTAATTTTATCATCGATATTGGCGGACAGGATATTAAATGCTTTCATATCAAGGATGGTGCAGTTGATTCGGTTGTACTGAATGAGGCATGTTCGTCAGGTTGCGGTTCGTTTATAGAAACATTTGCCACATCATTAGGCTATTCAATGGATGATTTTTCGGCATTGGCTTTGACGGCGGAACGTCCTGTTGACCTCGGTTCGCGTTGTACTGTATTTATGAATTCTTCACTAAAACAGGCACAGAAAGATGGTGCTTCGGTGGCGGATATCGCAGCGGGATTGGCGATGAGTGTGATTAAGAACGCGCTGTATAAAGTCATCCGTGTGCGTTCGGGAGATGAATTGGGCGAACATATTGTTGTGCAAGGCGGAACGTTCTTAAATGACGCTATTCTACGTTGCTTTGAACGGGAATTGGGACGCGAGGTTGTGCGGCTGTCGATTTCAGAATTGATGGGCGCGTATGGTGCGGCACTTTACGCAAAAGCCAACACAACTGTTGCGCCACGGCTGATTGATGCTGGACAGTTAGCGGCATTTACGCACAAGTCTACCGGTGTGACTTGCAAACAATGCACCAATAAATGTGCTGTAACAGTCAGCACGTTCGGCGGCGACAAGAAATTTATTGTCGGAAACAAGTGTGATGCCGGGGCGGGTGGGGTGAGAGTATCGCCCTTGCCCAATCTTGTGGCGCAAAAATACGAGGCACTGATGGATGTACCACTGGTCGGCCAAAGCAAATTAAGAGTCGGTATCCCTATGGTGTTGAATATGTATGAAAATCTGCCGTTTTGGGCAGCATTTTTCACGGAATTAGGCTGTGATATTGTGTTGAGTGAACAGTCGAGCCGTGATTTGTATATGAAAGGGCAGCACACCATTCCATCCGATACGGCGTGCTATCCCGCCAAAATCGTGCATGGGCATATCGAGTCATTGGTGTCGCAATCGGTTGACGCGATTTTTTACCCTTGTATGAGTTATAATGTTGATGAAGGCATTTCTGACAACTGCTACAACTGCCCTGTGGTGGCGTATTACCCTGAGGTGATTGCCGGAAATGTGGCGAGCGTGGCAGAAACGAAATTTATATACTCGCATATCGGCTGGCAAAGCAAATCGCGCTTTATCAAGCAGATGGAGCAGGCATTGAAGGCGATTTTGCCGTTGGTTAAGCGTAAGGACATCGCGGTGGCGGCGGACAAGGCTTACGCGGCACATACGGCGTACCGAAAGCAGGTTGCCGATATGGGACAAGCTGCGCTTGATTATGCTAAAGAAAACAACAATCCGGTGATTTTATTGGGCTGTCGCCCGTATCACATTGATCCGGAGATCAATCACGGCATTGATACACTGCTCAGTTCACTCGGCTTTGTTATTGTGACCGAAGATGCCATTGGCCACCTGCTTCCCAAACCGGAGTTGAACATTCTCAACCAGTGGACATATCATGCGCGGCTGTATAATGCGGCAAAATTTGTTGCACAGCATGATAATATGGAAATGGTATTGCTTGTATCGTTCGGATGCGGGCTAGATGCCATTACGGGCGATGAAATCAGCGATATTTTGCGAAACCAAGGCAAGTTGTATACACAAATTAAAATTGATGAAATCAACAATCTGGGCGCTGCAAAAATCCGCTTGCGCAGCCTTGCATCTGTGATGAAAGAAAGGGAGGCGTAATATGTCGCATGTTAAACCCCTTGTCGAATTTACGCCGCAGATGAGGGCGACGCATACCATTCTAGTTCCAAGCATGATGCCCATTCACTTTGATCTCATCGCAGGCATACTTGCGCAAAGTGGGTATAAAACAGAAGTGCTTAAAACAAGCTGCCCTGAGATTATTGAGCAGGGCTTGCGCAGTGTACATAATGACACTTGCTATCCGGCGTTGCTGGTCATTGGGCAGTTTATCGACGCGCTGCAAAGCGGGCAGTATGATTTAGACAATGTAGCGTTGATGATTACGCAGACGGGGGGCGGGTGTCGTGCGTCTAACTACATCGCATTGTTGCGCAAGGCGTTGCACAACAATGGGCTGGGACATATTCCGGTCATTTCGCTGAATTTTTCCGGGCTGGATAAACAGAGCGGCTTTTCGCTCAATCGTGAAATGTTGCTCAAAATGTTCTACGGGCTACTTTATGGTGATTTGCTGATGTGGGTGCAAAACCAATGCTTGCCATATGAGCTGAGTAAGGGTAGTTCGCAAGCCGTTGTCGAGCAATGGATTGACAGGTTGCTTGCTATGGATAAAAAACAGTTCTTCCGATTGAAAGAAAACTGTCGTGCCATGTTAAGCGATTTCGCCGCCATCTCGCGCGATACGAGTGTGCTAAAGCCAAAAGTCGGCATTGTGGGCGAAATTTACGTCAAATACGCGCCATTGGGCAATAATGAGCTTGAAAAATTCCTTGTGGAGCAGGGTGCAGAAGTTGTCAACAGCGGCTTGCTCGACTTTTGTCTGTACGGTGTTTATAATGTGATACATGATCGTAAACTTTACGGCGACAGTCTATTGCGAAACATGGGTGCGCGTTTGGTGATGCGCTATGCCATTGGAAAGCAGCGCAAGATGATTGCAGCGATCAAACAGCACAAAGTGTTTCGCCCGTTAGCCGATTTCAGCAAGGTGATTAAAATGAGTCGCGGTTATCTTGACCATGCTGTCAAGATGGGTGAAGGGTGGCTGTTGACCGCTGAGATGGTGGAATTGTTGCATAGTGGTGTGCCGAATATCGTTGCCGCGCAACCGTTTGGTTGCTTGCCAAACCACATTGTAGCGAAAGGCATGGTGCGTAAGATTAAAGAAAAACACCCGCACGCTAATATTGCGGCGATTGATTATGACCCCGGCGCAAGCCGAGTGAATCAGGAGAATCGGCTGAAATTGCTGCTGGCAAATGCTAAGAGAGTGCCAAAAGGGCGGGGAGAGAAGCGTATAGAAAAGAAGCATAAAGAGAGAGAACTGGTGACAAATGGTTGAAAATTACATAGACGCGCTGGAATGCCACGAAATATTAACAACGTCACGCCTTATTTTGCGAAAATTCAAGGAAGAGGATGCCGAAGCCGTTTTGGAATATGGCAGTGACGCTGAAACGGTGAAATATCTCGTCTGGGATGGCGTTCAAACGTTGGAAGAGGCAAAACAGTCTATTTTGGACTATTATTTGTCGCGACCCGGCATTTATGCCATTACGTTGAAAGAAGGCGCAAAATGTATTGGTTGTATTGATTTGCGCATCAACGAGGAACATGAGAAGTCGGGGTTTGGGTATGTGCTGAATCGGCAATATTGGGGCAATGGCTATATGACAGAGGCATTGCAAGCGGTATTGGCGTTGTGTTTTGATAGGCTGGAATTAAACCGCGTAGAAGATGGTCATTATATAGAGAATGGTAGCTCAGGAAGAGTCATGGCAAAGTGTGGCATGACGCGTGAGGGCATGGCAAAGCAACAAGTTAAAATTAAGGGTGTTTTTCGTGATGTAGTGCATTATGGCATTACGCGAGATGAATGGATGTTGAGTACATAAGGGCAGCTGTTGACTGCCCATCTGTACAAGAATGATACAGTATAAGGTTTGTAAATAGGCGCGTAATGCGTGATTTCTACAATAAAATCCACAAATCCAGCCATACTAGGACGTATGAGAATATTACGCGTCCTGAAAGAAACATTTTTGGCGTCACTGCCGCTGCTTGTTGTCATTGGTGTGGTGACGTTGTTTGTTGCACCGCTGCCTAATCCGCAAGATTATTTGCGGTTGCTTGTTGGCTACATTGGCGTGGTAGTTGGGCAATCGTTGTTTCTCGTCGGGCTGCATGAGAGCATTTTGCCGATTGGTGAAAATGTGGGGCGTTCGCTTGTCAAGGTAAAGCGTTTTGCCGTTGTTATCTTTTTCGGGCTATTATTTGGGCTGCTGGCAACAGTCGCCGAGCCTGCCTTGGCAGTGCTTGCGCGGCAGACGCATTTGCTTATCAATGCCGTTAACGAAAAAGCATTGATTTGGCTGGTGGGTGTGGGTGTGGGTGTATTTGTGTCCATAGCGTTGTGGCGCATTGTGCGCAGTGTTAGCATTAAATTTATCTTTGCGGCGTTATATGCGTTGCTTTTTGCTATGATGCTCGTTGTGCCGCAAGAATTTGTCGCGCTGGCGTTTGACGGCAGTGGCGCAACGACGGGAGATATTTCCGTGCCGTTTATCTTGACGCTCGGGCTGGGCGTTTCTGCGACCATGAGCAAACGAAGGAGCAGCGATGATGTATTTGGCATCATCGGTATTGCTTCTATTGGGCCGATTTTGGCGATTTTCGTCTACGGTATGGTGCTGAAGGCTTTGCACGGCGGCATTCCGCCTGTTGACATATATAGCCCCGGTGATGCGGCGGGTGGGCTTTGGCAAATGGTAATTTCAAATATCGGCAATGTGGCATTGGCAATTATTCCGATGTTGCTGGTGTTTCTGTTGTTTCAATTTTGGTTACTCAAATTGCCAAAGACGAAAGTCAAAGGCATTTTGTGCGGTATGATTCCCGTGTTCATAGGGTTGCTCATTTTCTTGGTGGGCATTGACTTTGGCTTTGCTTTCGCAGGGCAGTATATTGGGGAAGTGTTCTTAGCGCCAACGCGACCGGAATGGTTTCAGTGGTTGCTGTTGCCCGTGGCGTTTGTATTGGGCGCATCTATTACACTTGCTGAGCCGGCGGTAACCGTGTTGGGAGAGCAGTTAGAGAACATTACAGGCAGACAAATCAAGCGCATGACAATACGGCTGACCCTGGCGGGCGGCATTGGCGTGGCGGCGGTGCTGGCAGTGGTGAAAATTCTTGAGCAGGTCAATATTTTGGCGTTCTTATTGCCGTTGTATGCCGTTGCGTTGCTGATGATGGCAATCACGCCGAGGCTGTTTATCGGTTTGGCGTTCGACTCGGGTGGTGTGACCGGTGGAGCGTTGAGTTCGGCGTTGCTGACGCCTATGACGCTGGGGATTGCGCAGGCTATCGCCGCGACGTCGGGCGAACACGCGCCATCGGTGCTGACCAATGGATTTGGCGTGATTGCCTTTATTTCAGTGACGCCGTTAATTGCGGTGCAGGGGTTGGGGATTTGGTATAGTGTTAGGCACAAGTCAAATTTGGGTGAATTAGGCAAATAGCTCATCTTTGCTGTTAAGCAGAAAGTGACAAGTGCAACCTAAATAATGAGAGGCTCTCGTCAGTATATCATAAGATTTTGCATAACTATACAGAAACAGGTTTTGGGAAAATGCTTTTGATACAAGGCAATCAATTATTATTGCCTTGTTAAGTATACGAATGTCCACACTTTGGATTTCCAAATGATTTCTATGCACGTCACCAATGGTTTCAAATGGCAATATTCGCTCTTTTGAAATATCAACTTTGTCTGCAATCAATAAAGCTGCACCTACTGCGCTTTCTATTAGTATGCCATTTGAATGATCTTCAATCGCTTGGATAATGATACTCTTTTCCTTCGGCAATAATTGAACAGGGTACTCCATTAAAACTGCAGCTAGTGCGGCACTTTTTTGTGCATGATTCCATCTGCCGACATCTACGACAAACATTGCGTGGTATCTGCCGTGACACGCCTGGTATATACCGGGAGGCAACAGCATTTCATTTATAACATCCAACATTTTATTTATATCGCGGCAGTTGCGATAATGTTGATATGTATTCATAGGCGAATGCCTCCAAAAATATAAATACTACTCAACTATACCCTGTAACTATACCATAGTTATGTACTTTTAACAACCCTTTGCGTTCGTCATAATATCGCTCATGGACAAAATTTTGCTTGCCAACGGAAGGTGAAAGTGATAGAATATAAGATATTCACATAGCAAGGAGCAATATATGCCATTTCGCAAATCGCGCACGTTGGATGATAACAGCGACGTTTATATTATTGCCGGATTGGGTAACCCCGGGAAAAAATACGATGGCACGCGCCACAATATCGGGTTCGATGTTGTGGATGTCTTGGCGCTGAAATTTGGTGAAAAGATTAGAAAATTAAAATTCCAATCACTTTACACGTTGGTCAAGCATGGACAAAATCGCATTTTATTACTTAAACCGCAAACTTATATGAATGAAAGCGGTCGTGCCATTCGTCAGGCGGCAGATTTTTACAAAGTGCCGTCGGAGCGCATTTTGGTGGTGGTTGACGACATTCATTTGTCGACAGGCCGATTGCGCATGCGTGAGGGAGGCAGTGACGGCGGACATAATGGGCTGAAAAGCATTTTATATCAGTTGCAGTCCGACCGTTTTCCGCGCTTGCGGGTTGGCGTGGGCGCGCCCGGAGAGAATGACAGGCTGACTGATTTTGTGTTGGACGGCTTTTCGAAAGAAGAGAGTCGGTTGATAGAGCATGCTGTACAAAACGCAGTAGAAGTCTGTGAGATGTTTGTGTCAAGCGGGTTTGCGGCGGCGGCGAATGCAATAAAGAATTTATGAAGAAAGTATTGATAACAGGTGCATCGCGCGGCATTGGATTGGCGATAGCCGAGGCATTTGCCGCCGAGGAATATATTGTCTACGCCAACTACAGAAGCACGACGGAGAACTTGCAACGATTGCAGGACAAAGGCATTGTGCCTGTCTATGCTGATGTGACAAAGCCGGATGATGTTGCCGCAATGTTTGCCAAAATTGGCAGTGTCGATATTCTGGTCAACAATGCCGGTGTTTCGGAGAGCAAGCCGTTTACCGATATTACCTTGGATGACTGGGGAGCCATGATGTCGGGCAATTTGACGTCAGTGTTTTCATGCACAAAAGCGGCAGTTTCATATATGATTTCGCAAAAAAAAGGTTGCATTATTAATGTTTCGTCCGTATGGGGTGAGGTTGGCGGGTCGTGTGAAGTGCATTATTCGGCGGCGAAGGCCGGTGTGCTTGGTATGACTCGCGCGCTGGCGAAAGAGCTGGGTGTTTCGGGGATTCGTGTCAATGCCATTGCGCCGGGTGTGATTGATACTGATATGCTCGCCGATTTGACGGTGCAGGATTTGGACGAATTGAAACAAGCCACGCCGTTGCAAGCCATTGGGGTAGTTAAACATATTGCGCAGGCGGCGTTATATTTGGCGAAAAACGACTTTGTGACCGGTGAAATTTTGCATGTTGATGGGGGCTTTAGACTTTGATACAGGCATTACTCGATAGATTTCCCGCCTACCGCGAGGTTTGGGCGGCACTTGACGCGCGCGAAAATCCTATTGCAGCCTCGGGGCTGAGCGGCGTACATAAGGCGCATTTGTTGGCGCAAATTTCGGTTGAGCGACCATTACTACTCATCGCGCCGGATGAACAGGAATTGGTACGTTTATGCAATGATATAGCTGCTATTTTGGGCACTAAGCCGACCGTTTTACCGCCGCGAACAACAGCGTATCATAATGTGGATGTTATTAGTCATGAGTGGGAGCATGAACGGCTGAAAGTCTTGCATGGATTACGTTGTGGCAATGTAAAAGTATTGGCAGCCACGCCTGATGCTTTGATGATGGTTACGTTGTCGCCCGAACGGCTGCAAGGGTTGATGTTGCAAACGGGGGGCACATACCGACAAGAGGATTTATTGACGACGTTGATAGTAGAGGGCTATCGGCGTTGTGAGCAGGTTGAGGGCATCGGACAATTTGCAGTGCGGGGCGGGATTGTTGATTTTTTCAGTCCGTCTAGTGCAGCCCCTGTGCGTATAGAATTTTTTGGCAATGAGATTGACAGCATGGCGACTATTGACACGACAACGCAACGTCGTTTGGACAATATCGATGAAGCAGATATGTTGCCCGTTCGCGAGTTGTTGCCACATGAAGATTTCGTGCGACAGCTGGAAATATTGGCAGCAAAGCAAAAAAATGACGCCGTGCGAGAAACGATGCTGCAAGATGCGCAACGATATACGGAAAATGGAATTTTTCCTGCGCTAGATAGATATATTCAATTGCTTTGCCCCGAAAACGCGACGGCATTTGACTATTTGCCGGACAATGCGCTCGTTGTGATTGCTGAAAAAGAGCGTTGTCGTGGGCGGCGTGAAGCCACCATGTGGCGGCAGCAGCAGGACGTAGAAACATTGCTGGAAGCTGGATTGATTGACGCGGCACAAACTGTGCCGTACATTGATGAGGTTGAGTGGGCAGGAAGCTTGCGGCGGCGAGACTTGTTGTATTTGGATGCCTTGCCATCCGATGGTTACGAAGTTAAGCCGCGTGCGAATATCCCTCTGCAAGCTAAGCAGCTGCCGTCTTATGGCGGCAGTTTAGAAACGGCATTGGGTGATATTCGATACTATCAAGAGAGCCTTATGCGGACGTTGGTGTTATGCCCCACGCCGCTGCGTTGTAAGCAGTTGGAAGAGGTGTTGCGCGATAAAGGCATTGCCGCGCAGGTAGAAACAGCAGTCAAGACACTACCTGCGGTCGGTCAAGTATTACTGACGGTTGGTGGGCTCAGCGGCGGGATGGAATATCCTGCGGGACAGCTTGCCGTCATCACTGAAGAGCAGTTGGTGCAGTTATCGTCACGTAAACGTGGCTCAAGCCGCAAGGATTCGCGCCAACGCGTGGCGAGTTACGCTGACCTCACGCCGGGTGATTTGGTTGTACATGACTTGCATGGTATCGGGCGGTTTGTTGGCATTGAGCCAATTGAAGTCGATGGCGTGCGTCGTGATTATATTAAAATTCAGTATGCTGGAACAGACAGCTTGTATGTGCCGGTAACGCAATTGAATATGGTGAGTAAATACATCGGCGCCGGCGCCGGGGGGGGGGATGATGAAAAAGCTTCTAAAATCAAACTCAGTAAGTTAGGGGGGGAGGCATGGCAGCGTGCGAAAAATCGCGCTAAGGAGAGCACAAAAGAACTTGCCGCTGACCTAATCAAGCTATATGCTGAACGTATGCGCAAAAAAGGGTTTGCTTTTGAAGCCGATAGTGAGTGGCAAAAAGAGTTTGAGGAAGCTTTCCCATATGATGAAACGCAAGACCAAATTACTGCCATTGCCGACTGCAAAAATGATATGCAGAGCAGTCTGCCTATGGACAGACTGTTGTGCGGTGACGTAGGATTTGGCAAGACCGAAGTGGCATTGCGTATGGTGATGAAGTGTGTGTTGAGTGGCAGGCAGGCCGCCATTTTAGTGCCGACAACGGTTTTGGCGCAACAGCATTACAATACGGCACGGCAACGATTTGGGCGATATCCGTTACGTGTCGAGATGGTGTCACGTTTCCGCACGGCGGCGCAGAATCGAGAAACATTGAAAAAGTTACGAAATGGTGAGCTTGACTTGGTCATCGGCACACATCGGCTGCTGCAAAAGGATGTGATTTTTCAAAAATTGGGGCTGCTGGTCATTGACGAGGAGCAGCGGTTTGGGGTGTCGCACAAAGAGAAACTCAAAGAAATGGCCAAGCAGGTTGATGTATTGACCTTGACGGCAACGCCTATTCCGCGGACGCTGAATATGGCGTTGTCGGGCGTGCGTGATATGTCAACGCTGGAAGAGCCGCCGCGCAACCGGTATCCGGTGCAAACCTTTGTGTTGGAATATGATGAATTGATTATTGACGATGCCATTCGCCGTGAAATCGGGCGGGGGGGGCAGGTGTATTATCTGCACAATCGTGTCGATACAATTGAGGCGTTGGCGGGGCGATTGCAGCGGCGGCATCCCGACGCCAAAATTGCTGTGGCGCACGGAAAAATGGCGGAGGGAGATTTGTCTGAGATGATGCGTTTGATGACAGAAGGGGAGATTGATTTGCTGGTCTGTACCACCATTATTGAGACGGGGCTGGACATTCCCAACGTCAATACGCTGATTATCGAGGATGCCGATAAGATGGGCTTGGCGCAACTGCATCAAATTCGTGGACGCGTAGGGCGGAGCAATCGCCATGCCAGTGCTTATCTGACCTATCGGCGTGGCAAAATTTTGACCGAAGTGGCAACTAAGCGTCTGACGGCGGTGCGTGAATACGTGGAATTTGGCGCGGGGTTCAAGATTGCTATGCGTGACTTGGAAATTCGCGGTGCGGGCAATATCTTGGGTGCCGAGCAGCACGGGCATATGTTGAGCGTTGGATATGATATGTACTTGAAATTGCTGGAGGAGGCTGTTTTAGAAGAAAAGGGTGAACAAAAGCCGTTGATTGCTGAATGTATAGTTGACTTGCAAGTCAATGCCGGCATCGACGAAAAATACGTGAAATCCGCTGGCGTGCGCATGGATTTATATCGTCGCATTGCGTTGGTACGTGATCGAGAACAGGCGCGTGATTTGCTTGATGAGCTCATTGACCGCTTTGGCGAACCGCCGCGCATGACAATCAATCTTGTGGATATTGCGCTGCTCCGCAACGAAGCGGCCGCGGCGGGGTTTTGTGAGGTCACGCAAAAAGAGGGGCGCATATTGCTATATATCCAAGCGCCGGATTTAGAACGTGTGGCTAAAGTCTGCGGTATGGAAAAATACCGCAGAAAAGTGCTGTTTTCGGTGGGCGATAAGCCGTATTTTGCATTTAAGTACGACGAAAAACTGTCTGTGATTGAGCAATTGCGGGCTTTGATTGGGGATTATGTGACCTAGGAGGAATGGTTCGCCTTTGAACGGCGGGAAGAAGTAATTAGTAAAGTTGAAATCCGATGTTTTAATGAGTGCCGGCGCATTGGACAGCCGCCGTTTGCGAATATATTCCTTGACAGAATGCCCGGTCAAAGCATAGAAGTCACGATATAACTTGGCATGAGAAGTAAATTCTGCAGAAGAAAGCCGTTTCCTTGTGATTGAACCGCTCCCTGTCAAGTAGACAATTAAAATAAAAAAAAACGGATGGAATGTTTATGGCACCCCATCCGTTTTGCAATACTGTTTTGTCTGTTGTTATGTGTCTAATCGTGATAATAATCCATTTAATTCACCAATCAACATTTCCAACATAACTTTTTTGTTATTGCAATAAGCTAATCCTTGTTTGTCAAATATTATCAACAGAGCGGATACAAAGGAATAGACAAATTCTTCCGCTTTTTCAGAAGGCATACGGACTTTCAATGTCTCTGCCTGTACGAACTCCTGAGATCCGTAGATTTTCGGAAGTCTTACAACAATATCCATTGCTTTATCGAAATCATCCAATTGCCTGCAATAAACCCAGCACAAAATGTTTAGAGCGTGATAGCGAATCTGATCATCAACACAATCCTCTAAAATGCGCCGGCAGATATTGATTGCTTCATTGGCTGCTTCAAGAGATATTTTTACACCATTATCCATACACCCGATTGCGGAAGCCAAAAAGGCTTGGAGTTTGTAACTTGACGGATACTGGCTCACAGCTTCCCTGTAAACAGAAACCGCTTCAGCAAAGTTACCGGCACATTGTTCTTTGTTTGCTTTTTCAATATACTCATTGATCTTGTTTTCTTTTTGCTTTTGATTCATACCTACCAACTCGTCGAGAGAAACATTGAAAAAATCTGCAATTGCAGGAAGAATTTCAATATCGGGGTAGCATATTTCGCTTTCCCAACGTGATATTGCCTGCGCCGTTACACCTAAATGCTCGGCTAAACGGTCTTGTGTAACATCTGCTTTTTTTCTTAATGCTTTTATTTTCGCGCCTATTTTAATCGTCATGATAAATCGCTCCTTGTTAAGTATTTCAGGCCTGTGACTTAATTATATCTTTTTTTCATTAAAAAACAATTATCAATCTGTTGTTTTTTTATCAACCGATTGTTTATACGCAAAATAGCGTAAAGAATTAAACCCTCTTTTTTATGAGAGAGCATAATTGTCATATCTAAAATTTACGCTGCTGTTAGCAATAAAGCGCGGTACTCCAACGGAGCATATCCCCCCAACCTCGCTTGAAACCTCCAGTTGTTGTAAAAGTGGATATACTGTTCAATAGCGGCTCTTAAACTATCATAATCATGAAATTTCCGCAGATAATAATGCTCTTGTCTTTTAGGTCAAGAATTGCGCTAAGGTACATTTTATCTCTGTTGCCGTATTTGAACTCCGTTGGAGTTGTCTTGTCAAGGGCTGTTTTTTAGGCATGGAAATACCCCATAGGGTAAAGGCGTGTAAAGCCTTGCCCTATGGGGTTTTGCGTAAATAATATCAATTTTTTACGGCGTAGTTCGGCAGTTAGCCGTTAGCGGCGGAAATGCTTATACTATTCAGAAAACTTCATTGTTTCGATAACTAAGTTAGACGGATATCGTGTACGCACTGCAATTTCGTTTTCGTCAAATTCACAGTCGGGAGGCAGTGGCGAAACAGGGAATAGTTCCTCCATACGCTTGATGTATAATTTATTCTTTGCTAATAAATTTACATAGTCGCTTATTTTCATGCGGTAAGTTGTAAAAACGAAATCATCTTCCACGCGCCACTTCCATTGCATAGGGCCAACATAGCTGTAGTTTGGGTTGGCGTTGTCCTCGGGCCACAACTCAGTTGCGCCAACACACGCCATAACAGGGTGTGTTGCACTAAAAACAAATCGTCCGTTTGGTTTCAATACACGGCTGACTTCCTCGCATACTTTGCCAAAATCCTTTGCATATCCGATTGCATTCATACAAATAACTAAGTCAAATGATGTTGATTCGGCAAATGACAAGTCAACCATATCAGAACAGGTGGTAGTAATATTAACCCCTGCTTTTTTGGCAACTTGTTCCCCTATTTTTAATTGCTCTATTGATATATCGGAACACTTGACCGTTGCGCCTTTCTTTGCTAACACTATTCCGCAATTGCAAGTTCCCGAACCAATTTCAAGAACAGATAAGCCGCTTACATCTCCAATTATATTCAAATCTTTATCGGTGGGATAATCGTAACTTTCAAAATCAATATCATCTAATGATAAATAATCCTCTTGATAAAACCTTGATGCGTGCAAATTCCATGATTCCCTGTTCATATCGTTCATTATCATATCCCCCTGTCCAAAATATAAAAACTACGCGCCAATGGGTGCGTGTGTGCGTAGTGTAGATAATGTATCTACCCACGGCATGAGATACGTTTTGACGTGCCTAATATAAATTCTTTGTGCTCGGGATATTGGAATAATTGCTATGCGCCCAATGCCTCTTTATCCACCACAATGGTGCAATCAGGATGCAACGCCAGTAGCGACGATGGATTATCCGCCGTCAGCTTGCCTGCGCACAACTCTTTCATAATCGGTGCTTTGGATTTGCCGCACGCCAGCAACAGAATCTTTTTCGCGGCCATAATCGAACCCATGCCCATAGTAATGGCCTGTGTCGGTACTTTACTTGCGTCGCCGTTGAAGAAACGGGCGTTGACGTCGATGGTGGCTTGCGCCAAATTGGTCAAGTGCGTTCCTGCGGGCAGTATGGCGGCGGGCTCGTTAAAGCCGATGTGACCGTTGACGCCGATGCCGAGCAGCTGCATATCAATGCCGCCGGCTGCCGTGATTTTGGCATCATAGGCCGCGCATTCGGCAGGCACGTCTTTAGTCATGCCGTCGGGCAGGAAAAAATCCTTAATGTTGACGTGGTCGAACAAGTTTTCGCGCATGAAGTAGTCGTAGCTTTGGTCATTGGACTTGGGTAGCTGATAATACTCATCAAGATTGAAACTGGTGACTTGCGAGAAGTCGAGCATACCGCCTTTGTGCATGGCGACAAGGCGTGCATACAGCCCAACGGGTGTGCCGCCTGTGGCAAGGCCGAGGATGCTGTTGGGCTTGTCCCAAATCTGTTGTGCGAGAATGGCGGCACCAACCGCGCTGGCTTCGTCGTAGCTGTTGACAATGATGGTTTTCATAGTTTATGTCCTCCGTGCAATTTGTGATAACAAAGGTATTATAGCACGGCGCGGGGGTGGGGTCAAGAACGAGATTAGTTGCCGTATTGACTGACGACATAGGGTAAAATCGCCCATGTTACTTGGTCTGCGGTGATTGTGCGGGTATGGATTTCAGGAACCCAGCCAGCAGTGCGAGTATTGCAGTTATTACGGTTTGCGCAGGTTTTGCAGTTCGGTTTGACTTTGTTTGTATCCGATATGCAATTCTCACTGCCACAGCCATTATCATTGCCGCAACCGCCGCAGTTTACTTCTCGCTCACCTTCGCCGCCATACAACTGCTTAATCATCTGCCACGAATATTCCAATCGTTCATCACTAACCGACGACTGCCCTTTGTAGTGTATGCACAAGTCGCAGCGATGCCCGCATTTTCCAACATGAAAATGCGTTGTCGGGAAAGGCTTGCGGTTGGGCTTTTTCCTCACTAAAATTAATGCCTTCACGGTTTCCAATGTATCTAAATCGGCAACGGAAATGCACTGATTGTTAATATGAAAGTCATAGCGATCGTCATAGATGCGAATGGTGCAAATCGTTTCGCCGTTGTCGCAGAACGCCAATTCGTCCACACCGTTGCCGACTTCATCGAGGGCATATTTACCGCGCATAAAGCGCATTGCTTCGGCACTGACTTCTTGTAACATGGATTGCCCTCCTATAACGTCTGACAGACAGGGCATACAAATGTCGACGTACTGCCCGTTTTGATGGAAATAATCTCTGTGCCGCAAATTGGGCAAGGTTGTCCTTCTTTGTAGCCGACGAGAAAATCATCAACAGTAAAGCTGCCGCTTTGTCCAAAGATGTCTTTTTCATAGGAAAATGAACCTTTTTCGCAGGACAGGTTTAGGACACCCAGTATGCTTTGATAGAGCCGCTTGACGTCGTCGTCGCTCATGTCGGATATTTTTTTCTGCGGGTGTAACCGCGCGCCGAATAAAATGTCATGCATATACATATTGCCGATGCCGCCGACATTCTTTTGATTCATGAGAAAAGATTTGACTTGTGTTTTTTTGCCGGCAAGCAGCGACGTGAAATATTCCAGTGTGAATTTTTTGTCAAAGGGGTCGATGGCAATGTCTTTTGTATTGGACTCAACAGCAAGCTCATTGTTCGAGGCAAGCAAAAATTTCCCGAACCACCAAAAGCGGGCGGTGTATCCGCTGCCGTCGGTAAAGAGGACTTTAATCTGATATTTCTCCGGCAAATGACTCTCGTCTTCAAAGTATAGGACGTCTGCGCCCATGCCGAGCGATAGCAAAATATATTCGCCGTTGTTCAGTCTGGTGAGTATCCATTTGCCTTTGTTGTAAACTGTTTCGACTTTTGCACCTTTGGTTCTGTGTTGAAATTCATCGGGCGGGATATTGACGCACTTTTCTTGCAGGAGCGAAATTTCTTTGATGGCTTTTCCTTGCAGCGTGTCATTCATTTGTTGTGCGTATTTCGCAATTTCGGGTAATTCAGCCATGATGATCCTCCTCCATTGTTTCCATGGCGGTTTCCGGGAAAACAAATTGTTTCATGACTTCTACCGGAATGTCTTTGTCAAACATAGTCTGCTTGATTTTTAAGATGTTCATGATTTAAACCTCTTTCATTTTGATAGGAATAAATACATCCTGCTGATATTTACCCGTTTTGTGAGCAATATCCCAAGGCAGGATTTCTTCAATCATTTCGATGCGTGCGATATCAATTTCGTAGTTTTCACTTTTACTGACCCAGCCTTTCAAGAGTATAAACGTATCGTCCATATCCTCGAAAAAAGAGCTGGCGACGGCATATAGCCCACCTGCAAAGCTTTCATCAATATAGGGTGTTTGATTGTCATAGCCTTGCGGAATAGTCCGTATCATAGTCCACTCGCCTAGCTCGCAGCGGTAGAAACAATCTCGCATTCCCGGCGTTGGTGTCAGACCGTACGCGGCAAATAGGTTTTGCATTTTGTCGCCGTCCAAAGTTATCAGCTCGCCTGTTTTCAATCGAGAGATAAGTATGCGTACGGCCGGCAAGCGAATGATGCGGACATCATGCAGGCGCAATGCCTTTCGATTTATATTCGATAACTTTTCAACAGAAATGGTATCAGATTTTTCCTCCGCCGCAATAAGCCGTTTTTCCAGTTCTTCATACAGAAGCGGTACCGCTGAGATTCTCTTGATGCCCTTTGTCACCATTTGATTGAGAAAGTCATTTACCACTTGTCTCAACTCCGACAAGGCAGCAATTTCCCCATCCAAAGAGTCCAGTTTGTCGACAAATGCTTGCGTCAAAACAGCCGTGCTTTCGCTTTGGAAAATTGTGGCGATGTCCTTGATGGGAATTTGCAATTTACGCAATACGACGATTTGCTTCAACCGCTCCAGTGCGGCGGCGTCATAATGTCGTTGGACTTTGTACTCAGGATAATGACTCCATATCAGCCCCTTTTCCTCATAATACCGTAATGTTCGACTGGATAGACCGAAAATTTCGACGACTTCATTGATTCGTATCAAGTCCAAAGCATCACCTCCGCACCTATTATACAAGTTGACCCAGCGTCAATGTCAATAGGAAAATTAAGGGTGAAAGAAGATTTAAATTAATATTGCGTCGCCCAATAAATCCGCGTTGCTGATGGCTTGCTGCAGACGATGCATTTGCCGTCGGCGTCAATCGGCTCAAATGGAATACAACGGCTCTTAACGCCCGCTACTTTTGTCACTTCATCCTCGCAAGTGCGTTCGCCACACCAGTGGGCAAGAAAAAATCCGGATTTGTCGATTTCTTGTAAATTGTTAACGGTGTATGTGCGTGCCGTCAAATTGGCCAGGGCTTTGTTGTACAGGCTTTGCTGTATTTCCTCGAGCATGAGCGGAATTTGCGTCGCGATATCGGCAAGTTTGATCGTCGCCTTTTCGCCGTTGTCGCGCCGTGCCAGCACGCAGTTTCCAACAGCTAAATCGCGTGGGCCGAGTTCTATGCGTAGAGGAATGCCCTTCATTTCATACTCAGCAAACTTCCAGCCCGGCGAGCGGTCGTCCGTGTCGATTTTGGCGCGAACGCCGGCAGTTTGTAGCGTTTTCAATAAATCTTGGCAGGCGTCAAGTACACCCTCTTTTTGCATGGCAATGGGAATAATGACTGCCTGTGTTGGCGCGACACGCGGCGGCAGAACAAGCCCGTTATTGTCGCCGTGTGTCATAATCATACCGCCGATGCTGCGCGTTGTTAAGCCCCACGAGGTTTGGTGCGGATGTTTCAGCGTGTTGTCGCGGTCGCTGAACGTGATGTCAAACGCCTTGCAGAACCCATCGCCGAAATAGTGTGTTGTGCCTGACTGCAAAGCTTGCCCGTCGTGCATCATGCACTCGATGGTATAGGTGTTAACTGCACCGGCAAATTTCTCTTTCTCGGTTTTAATGCCCTTGACAACAGGCATCGCCAGTAAATTCTCGTACATATCTGCATAGACATCAAGCATTTGCAATGTTTCCTGCATGGCCTCGTCGCGCGTGGCATGAATGGTATGTCCTTCTTGCCAAACAAGTTCTCGTCCACGCAACAGCGGTCGTGTGGTTTTTTCCCAGCGCACAACGGTGCACCATTGATTATATAGTTTTGGCAAATCGCGCCAAGACTGTACCATATGCGCCCAGTGCTCACAAAACAGCACCTCCGATGTCGGACGGTAACACATACGCTCAGTGAGTTCCTCGCTGCCACCATGCGTTACCCATGCCACTTCGGGTGCGAAACCAACGACATGGTCTTTTTCTTTTTGTAACAGCGATTCGGGAATCAAGGGCGGAAAGAGGACGTTCTCATGCCCTGTCACCTTAAAGGCGCCGTCCAGTTTGGCGACAATATTTTCCCAAATGGCATAGCAATACGGGCGCATGATAATAAATCCTTTGGCGGAGGTATAGTCGATTAGCTCGGCTTTTTTGACCACATCTGTGTACCATTGGGCGAAATCGACATTCATATCAGTAATTTGCTCGACATTGTGAGTACTCATGGTGTAATGCTCCTAAGTCATTTTTTCATTACTATACCACACCCAAACAAACTTTGCAATCCACATAAAAAACCTCCCGGCAATGACAGGAGGCTTTATCTTACCGCTGTTTTACGTAGGCAAATCAAAAGGAGATGTTGTTTGGTGTTCTGATTCAATGTACGGTGTTTGTTCGTTTTCTGTATCATCAGCAACAGATGTCGTTACTGCTAAGATAACAAAACACAAAATAATGAGTCCGGGCATGACAATTATCTTGAGCGTCTTCTTTCATCAACGCTTTTTCCCGAAGAACATGGTATATATCAGCACGGCAAGCAACGCGTAGAAAATGTCTGTAACACCGCTCGTGCCACTTAGAATACCAACATACTGGCAATACTCGAAAACGATAATGACAGTCATTACGATGAACGCCGATGTTGTTGCTTTTTTGATTTTCAAATTCAGTGCGGCGACAAAGGCAAATGTCCAAAGCATATTAGATAGTCGGTAAATGATGAAAACCCGCAAGAAACGCGGCAGGAAAGCAAGACTAAATGCCGGCGTACGCCATGGCAGATACTGCCCGAAAGGCGGACGTGTTCGCAGCAATGCGTAGATTAAAATGCCAAGAATGATTGGCAGAATAACCTGCAGTAATAAGGTTTTTGATTTTCTTCTTGACATAATGAATATCCACCGATTCTCTTAGTGTTATTGCGCATTATTATACCATGTTCTTTCAAGTTTTGCAAACGATACGTTGACAGATTATTGCAAATCATGTAGAATGGAAAAGAATTAATTAACGGAGGTCATCCCATGCCCTCAACATTCCACGGCGGTGTGCATCCAGAAGACCGCAAGAAAGCCACTAAACATAAACCGGTCGAAACGCTCATGCCACCGCACCGGCTCATTTATCCGCTTGCTATGCATAAGGGTACGCCCTGTGAATCCATTGTTCAAATTGGCGAACAGGTACATATCGGGCAGAAAATCGCCGACAGTCATGCTATGGATGCTACACCCATCCATGCTGGTGTATCGGGCCAGGTCATTGCTATTGAGCCGTATTCTACGCCCAATGGCATTCGCGAGATGTCTATCGTCATTGAGAATGACGGACAAGAAATTATGTGTGAAAAGGTTCGGCCGTACGGTAGCGTTGAGTCGTTGTCGCGAGAGGATCTGTATGCTATTATCCGCGATTCCGGTATTGTCGGTGCCGGTGGCGGCGCATTTCCTACACATACAAAAATCAACGACGCTATTGATGTGGTGGAAATGCTTATCGTTAACGGTTGTGAAAGCGAACCGTATTTGACCGGCGATCACCGTCGCATGCTTGAAGCGCCTGAGGAAATTGTTGGCGGCGTGCGTGTGTTGGCAAAGCTGTTGAATGTAGACAAGGCTATCATTGCTGTCGAGGCAAATAAGCATGATGCTGCTGATGTCGTTAAACGTACGTTGCCGCGTAATGGGCCAATTCAAATTAAAATTGTGCCTCATCGCTTTCCGCAAGGCTCAGAACGACAACTGATCAAAGCTGTCACCGGGCGTGAAATGCCGCCTGGCAAGCTGCCTATGAGTGTCGGCGCGGTAGTTTTTAATGTAGAAACTGTCGCGGCCATTCACCGTGCAGTTACAATGGGCTTGCCTTTTTTTCAACGTGTGGTAACTGTTGCGGGCAATGCCGTGGCAAATGCAAAAAATCTGCGTGTGCGCATCGGTACGCCGTTTGGTGAGCTGTTTGCGGCAACCGGGGGATTTCGCGAAACGCCGCATAAAATTATCATGGGCGGCCCCATGATGGGGGTGGCGCAACACAATTTGCGCGCGCCTGTGACTAAATCAACAGCGGGGTTGTTGGCATTTACAGACAGTTTGGCATTGCCGAAGTCAAGTGGATGTATTCGTTGCGGGCGTTGTGTCCGCAAGTGTCCAATGAGGCTCATGCCGCTGTATTTTTATGCTTTTGAGCAGCGCAATCGCTTGAGTGAACTTGAACGCATGCGCATAGAAGATTGTATTGAGTGTGGCAGCTGTGCTTATATTTGTCCGTCACGGTTGCATCTCGTACAGTCGATTTGTACGGCGAAAGAGAAAATCAACGCCATGCGTGCCAAAGTGTCCAAGTCACCGCTTGGCGAAAGGGAGTTATAAAAGTATGCAAGAAATGCCGTTTTCCGTATCCGCCTCGCCGCATTTGCGTGCTGAGGACAGTACACGCTCCATTATGCTCGACGTCATCATTGCGCTGATGCCGGCACTGATTTATGCTGTCGTCTATGCGTGGAGTTGGCGCGCGGCCATTGTTGTCGGCATCAGTGTGATGAGTTGCGTGCTATTTGAATGGATGTACCGCAAATTGACACGCCAAGAAAATTCTACCGGCGATCTATCGGCTATTGTGTCAGGCATGTTGCTTGCCTACATGTTGCCGGTCGGCGTGCCGTATTGGATACCCGTTGTCGGTGCATTTTTCGCCATTATCGTTGTCAAACAACTCTACGGCGGATTGGGCAAAAACTTTATGAACCCTGCTCTTGCTGCGTATGTATTCTTGCTCCTGTCATTCCCTCGCTTTTTAACGCTGTTCCATGAATCAGACATAGTTGTGCCGTTGTGGCGCGGTGATATGAACGCCGGGCTTGCTGAAACACCGCTGGCGCTGCTGCAACGGTATGGACAGGAAGGGGTTGTATTGCCAACCGAATATGTTACCACATCGCGTTTGCTGTTTGGTCAACATGCCGGGGCCATCGGAGAAGTGTCAGTCATTTTGCTATTGGTCGGACTACTGTACTTGCTGATTCGCCGTGTAGTATCGTTGCGCATTCCGTTGGCGTTTATCGGAACGGTAGCATTGGTGACATTTATCTTCCCGCAAGCCGATGCTGACCGCGTACAGTTCATGCTGAGCCATTTGCTGACAGGCAGCCTCATATTGGGTGCGATTTTTATGGCAACAGACTATTCGACATCGCCGGTCACAGGCGGTGGACAATGGGTTTATGGAATCGGATGCGGATTGTTGACGGTGTTGATTCGCTATTCTGGTGCCATGCCTGAGGGCGTGCCATTTGCTATTTTAATCATGAACGCCTGCGTATGGATTTTCGACAAGTATATGATGCCGCGCCGTTTCGGCGTGAAATGGCTGGCAAGACTCAAAAGGACGTGGTCAGTATGATGATGAAGCTGAAATCTTCCAAAGAAAATTGCAGTGTAATCGGTCAAATTATCGCTGTACTCGCCATCGCGCTGGCCGCGGCGGTAATCATTGCGGGTACGAATGTTGTCACCCGCGACCGTATTGCGGCCAATTCCGCGGCGGCGGAGCGGGCTGAGATGTTCGAAATCTTTCCGCAAGCAGAAGACTTCTCGGTGGTAGCAGATGGCATACATGTTGCCACAATGCGAAACCCATCACTGGATGCGCCGGGGATGTTGGCGTACGACTTATTGGGCTATATTGTCAATGTCACTGCTGAAGGACCGGCCGGCGATATTGAATTACTGGTCGGCGTAGATGGCTACGGCTACATTGAGCGGGCCATTGTACTGTCGTCAAGCGAAGTGCTGATGGGTGCCATGATCACTGATGACCTATTCTTGATGCAGTTTACAAGCCAACGCGACATTGCAAGTGTACAGGCCATCGTCGGTGCCGAGGAATCCTCTCAAGCTGTTATTGATGGGGTTGCTGAAGCGTTGGCACGGTTAAACGAATTTTTCGATTCCAGAGAAGAACAAATCAATATCGACGAGCCCGGTAACGAAGTAGAGAACGATTGGCCCTATGAAGATGAGCGTGAATACCATGAAGAAATAGGGGAGGAGAGCTAACTATGGGACAAACAACCAGGCAATTTAAAGAAGGCATTGTCACCCGAAACCCCATCTTCGTGCTGTTGCTCGGCATGTGTCCGGCATTGGCGGTAACGACAACGGTACGCAACGGCATTGGCATGGGCATTGCTGTTGCGCTCGCCTTGCTTGGCTCGAACATCACCATCAGTCTGTTGCGTAACTTGATTCCCAAGCAAGTCCGTATTGTTTGTTATGCTATGATTATTGTCACGTTTGTATCAGTTGTCGACATGCTGTTCCGCGCTTACTTTCCACAACTGGCAATAACATTGGGCATCTATATACCGTTGATTGCCGTTAATTGCGTCATCCTTGGACGTGCCGAAATGTACGCCTCAAAAAACAGCGTGATGCGCTCGGCCATCGATGGCTTGGCAGTTGGTGTCGGATTTATTTTCGCCTTGATGGCAGTCGGCTCGATCCGTGAAATTATGGCACATGGCACATGGCTAGACAGACAAATTCTACCCTCACGAATCCCAACCGTTGCTTTGATGGGGATGCCTGCTGGTGCATTTTTGGCCATGGGCTTTGCTGTCGCAGCCGGGCAATATTTCGTGCGGCGTCGCCGTAAACGCCGCCTGTATTTTGAGGAGGTCGTATGAGCTTTTCACAACTTTTTATTTTAGCATTGGGTGCCATCTTAGTTGAGAACTTTGTGTTGACGAAGTTTTTGGGAGTTTGTCCGTTTCTGGGCGTCAGTAAACGCATGGATACCGCTATCGGCATGGGATTTATCGTGACGTTTGTCATGACAGCATCAGCTGTGGTGATTTTCTTTGTCAATGCCGTATTGCTTCGTGCCAACTTAGAAGCGTTGCGTATTGCCGTTTTCGTGCTTGTCGTAGCAGCGGTGGTGCAGTTGGTGGATTTGATTTTGCAAAAAATGGCATCGGCATTACATGCATCACTCAGCATTTATCTGCCGTTGGCTACGGCAAACTGTGCTATACTGGGTGTAGTGCTGTTAAGCACGGCACAGGACTTGAACTTTATCGCCACGGTCGTCTATGCTTTTGCGGCTGGGTTGGGCTTTTTGCTCGCCATCACGCTGTTTGCCGGTGTGCGCGAACGATTGGATTTTTCTGATTATCCAAAAGCGTTTGAAGGCGTGCCCATTGCGTTGATTACAGCCGGGTTGTTGTCAATGGCGTTTATGGGCTTTGCTGGAATGAGGTTTTAGTATGAGTATGATGATTTATTCGGTGATATTGCTTGGTGGTCTGGCATTGGCTTTTTCAATGATACTGGCATTTGCTGCGAAAAAATTGCGTGCTGATCGCGACAAACGTGTTCGCCCGTTAATTGACACGTTGCCTGGCATTGACTGTGGAAGTTGCGGCTATGCCGGTTGTGCGGCATTTGCCGAGGCGTTGACAGTTAATCAAGTCAAGCCAGAAGATTGTGTTAACAGTGATGAAGAAACGCAGCACAAGGCGGCGGTGATATTAGGTGTGGCACCAAGCCAAGGGCAGCATGAAGTTGTTATGGTGTGTTGCTCAGGCGGCAACCGTGCTGTAAAAAAATTTGACTATGTTGGCATTGAGGATTGCCGTGCTGCGTTGCTGGTGGGTGGCAGCGGCCCCAATGAGTGTCTGTATGGTTGCCTCGGCATGGGGTCATGCGTGCGCACCTGCCGCTATAATGCGTTGAGTTTGCGAGACGGCGTGGCAACGGTGGACAGCGATCGTTGCGTAGGTTGTAAGGTTTGTTCTAAGGCGTGCCCACGTGACCTTGTGGTGTCTGTGCCAATGAGTGCCGATGTGGTGGTGGCATGTAGCTCACTCGACAAAGGCGAGCGCCTGCGCCAAATCTGCGAAATCGGCTGTGCCGGCTGTTCAGCCTGTCAGTATGCTTGCAAATACAATGCTATCAAGGTGTCTCAAAACCTGGCGGTTATCGATTACGAAAAATGTGTCGGTTGTGGAGACTGTGCCGAAAAATGTCCGCGCAAATTGATTGTGGATACTAAAATTGGCGTTAGGATGATGTAGGGGCGAACTGCGTTCGCCCGCGAATTTATCTGTGCGCACTGTTGATTTATCAAAGCTTTATTATGCGTTTCTGTAGTCCCGTTGTATATCTTATCAACTCAAATATGCCCTTACATAACCCTTAGCAAATCAAAAAATTCGGGTTGCCAAGGGTGCCGCTCAGGGTGCCACTGTACGGCAAAAATTGGCAACATTTCGTGCTCAATGGCCTCAATCGTGCCGTCGTAGCAGATGCTGACACCCCGTAAGCCCGGTGCAAGCATATCAACGGCTTGGTGGTGATAGCTATTAACTCGGCTCAAATCGCCCCATAGTCTATGTGCAGTGCTGCTCCGTGTGTGCGTGACGGTGTGCATGATGCCATTGCTGTGTGTTAAGCCGAGCTGTGATGGCATATCTTGCACTAACGTGCCGCTTGAAGGGAACGGCCCCCCCAACGCCACGTTGATGATTTGGATACCACGACAAATGCCGAAAATGGGCTTTTGGGCCGCCGAAAAGGCGTGAATCAGTGCAATATCCAGCGCGTCACGTCGCGCGTCAATCGTGACCGTGTCGTTGATGACCGATTGTCCGTAGAGCATGGGATCGGGATCATAGCCGCCTAAAATTAGTAGGCCGTCGAATGATTCTACGCTAGTGGGCACATTGAATGCCAGTGCAAAATCAATTCCTTCGAGCTGTCGCATATAATGCTCGTTGGGTAAAATGCCTGTGCTGCAGGTGGTGAGAAACATAACGCGGCCCCCTATTGACAAAGTGAGACTCGGGTGGTATACTACCCTCTAACATCGTATGCAGGTGTAGGGAATGATGGCAATCATTTCACGGAAGAAGGAGGAAGAAGTTTTATGCAAAATATTTCTGTAACAAACCCGTTGAGTCGCAAAGTGGGTGTTGCTTTGTTTGTCACAATCATTGTTGCCTTGCAGGCATTTACAACGTTTGTGCGGCCGTTTTTCTTGCCTATCACGCTGGCATTGCCGCTGATTATCATCGGGGCAGCCGTTTATGGCATGCGCAATGCGGCGGTTTTGGGTGCGGCATTTGGTTCAGTAGTGTTGATGAGTGGCATGACCGGCACAGCACCTGTATCGGCGATGACATGGAGTTTGAGCCCGGTTATCACAATTTTAGCAACGATAGGCCGTGGCGCGATTGTTGGGTTGGCTGCTGGTGCGGTATATGCTGCGTTATCGAAGAAAAGTGTTCTTGCGGGCATTCTTGCGGCGGCAATTGTTGCACCCGTTGTTAACACAGGGTTGTTCATTGCTGTGATGGTGTTATTATTCCAAAATGTGTTGACACACTTTGACGTTGGTACAACCTTTGTAGCAGTTTTTGGCGCATGGGTCGGCGTGAACTTCTTGATTGAACTAGCTGTTAATCTGGCGCTTGCACCATGGATCGTCAATATCGCCATGATGGTGAAAAAGTCAAATCAATCGTAACATTCTGTCGAACGTTGCCATAAGATGGCATGGGATGCTTTCGTAAGAACTCAAAAGACAAAACCCGAGCGATATGTTTCGCTCGGGTTCACTTTATTTTATATAATTATTCAGTTGTTTTCGCAACCGCTCGCCACATACCGCTTTAACGATGATGCAGTCATCCTCATACGTAATGCTGAGCACCTGCCCGTCCTTGTACAGTACATCAAGAAAATCGGCGCGGTCATAAGGTAGGCAAAATTGCGTCTCGCGTCTATCGGCGTTGAGTTGTTTGCTGACATGAGTCAGCAAATCGTCCAAGCCCTTGCCCGTCAAGACAGAAATTGCCATGCCGTCATTCGGAGGCGGGATGGCATTGGCCAAGTCAATCTTGTTGTATACGCGGAAAGTTGATGTTTCCGCTGCGCCCAACTGCTCAAGCAATTTTTCTACCACCTCGGCTTGCTTATGCCAATCGGCATGCGACACATCAATAACGTGCAGCAATAAATCGGCATAGGTCAATTCTTCCAACGTTGCTTTGAATGCTTCGATAAGGTGGTGCGGCAATTTGTGAATAAAGCCGACTGTGTCAGTCAGCAGAGCCGTTGCGCCGTCCGACAGAGGCAGTTTGCGAGTGATCGGATCGAGCGTTTCAAACAAGCGGTCGCGGGCAACGACTTTGGCATTCGTCAAAGCATTGAGCAAACTCGATTTGCCCGCATTGGTATAGCCAATTAGTGCAATGGTCGGCATCTCGTTTTTCTGCCGCTGTATACGCTGGCGGCTCCGTATTTCACGCACGCGTCGCAACGCTGCTTCCAGTTGATGGATGTGCCGGCGAATATGCCGCCTGTCAGTTTCCAATTGCGTTTCGCCCGGCCCGCGCGTACCAATGCCAATGCCGCCGCTTTGCGCCGCGCCTGTTTGGCTCATTGATGTGCCTTTACCCGACAGTCGCGGCAGGGTATAACGATATTGCGCCAATTCGACTTGCAAGCGCCCCTCGTGCGTCTGTGCTCGTGCCGCAAAGATGTCCAAAATCAGCACACTGCGGTCAATGACACGGCATTCCAGCTCTTTTTCCAAATTGCGTGTCTGGCTGGGCGACAGTTCATTGTCGAAGACAACCAAGTCAATATCATGCGCTTGGCATAACTCTTTAAGTTCGGCTAGCTTGCCTTTGCCAATCAACGTGCGGGGATTTGGAGACTGTCGATGCTGCAATGATTGCGCGATACAAATGCCGCCGGCCGTTTCCAGCAGTGATTCAAGCTCGGCGAGGGTATCCTCGTCGGCCTGTTGGTCATCCTGAAAAACGGGTGATGATAATCCGACTAAGACGGCGCGCTCTGAGCCTGTGGCATCGACTGACTCTGAGTCATTTGCGGCATTGTCTAACGCTGTGTTGTTGGTGTGCTCAGTTGTTTTATGATGCATTCTTGTATTTCTCCTATATATATTGTATGGTAGTCTTTGATGGGATAGTTTTTGTCAATCGTACTGTCAATAAACCCTTCGGGGTCTAGTTTTGACTTGTAAATTTTGCGGCAAGTCAGTACCAATTCTGCTTCTTGAAAATAGGCATTTTCGCCGTCAATAACCGTCGTCAAGTTTGTCTGTGCGATTTTGTCGCCATCTCGTCCGCTCATTTTACCGCAGAGTGTAAGCGCCTCGCGGTATGTTTCGGGCAGAAAGCTCAACGTAAATGTATCGCTTGCATCGAGAAATTCATGTGTATAGCGTTGCGGGCGCACGTAGATGGTGGCAACATTCTTGTGCCACAGCACACCCAGCCCGCCCCAGCTGGCGGTCATGGTGTTAAGTGTGCCGTCACGCACTGCTGTAATGAGCATCCACTGGTTGCCGATGGCGGCAAAAGGGTTGAGTGGCAGATTTTCGATAGGTGTTTGAATGAACATAATGGGATACCTCCTAATAATTTTGTAAAAAAACAAACAACCTGCAAAATTGCAGGTTGTCCGACTTCCATTGTTATTGTTGCGCCGTAATGCCAAACTTTTTGTTGAAACGGTCAACGCGGCCGCCGCTGTCAACAAGTTTTTGTTTGCCGGTATAGAACGGATGACAATTCGAGCAGATTTCCACACGGAGATTCTCTTTGGTGGAAGCTGTGTCGATGGTTGTTCCGCAAGCGCAACGAATGGTCGTCGGAGCATACTTGGGATGGATAGCAGTTTTCATGGTCTTTCACCTCGTTAGAAATTGACAATATGAATAAGTATAACATAGGTTGCTGGGAAATGCAAGTGTTTTTTGCTTGATTTATATTTTACTTTTGATTATAATGAAAATAACAGAACAAATTAGAGCAGGGAGCGGGAGCGCAGAAGACATCAATAATGTCGGAGAAAGTATTAAGGGTATTTACCATTTTTCGAATATATCAGGGTATTATCAAGCTGATTTGCCAAATTTGCGTGAGTTTAAGAGCAGGGTGGTGGAAGTCAAAGAGAAGGAACCCGGAAAAATTAAAAAATATTCCTTGGAACTGCTAGAAAAACTGCTTGATGAAAAAATCAAATTAATATCAGTAGAAGAATAGAATTTCTACAACCGTCCGATATCTGTCCGAAAAAAGGCACCTTCAAAGGCAATGGGGCGCAATGCCGTGTATGCTGCCGCCAATGCCTCGGGCATATTTTCGCCCAACGCCGTAATGCCCAGCACACGTCCGCCGTTTGTAACAACTTGTCCGTTTGTATTCGCCGTTCCTGCGTGAAAAACAATGGCATCTTGCACATCGTCCAAGCCGGTAATTGGAAAGCCCTTGGGATAATCGCCCGGGTAGCCGCCTGAAGCCATAACGATACAGACAGACGCTTGCTTTCTCCATGCAATCGGGCAGTCAGCCAGTTTGCCGTCGATAATTGCAAGACAGATATCGACCAAATCGCTGTCGAGCAACGGTAAAATGGCCTGCGCCTCTGGGTCACCGAACCGTGCGTTGTATTCGATAACTTTTGGCCCGTCGGGCGTAAGCATCAGCCCAAAATAAATCACGCCTTTGAATGGTCGTCCCTCAGTCGCCATGCCTTGAATGGTGGGCAGGAATATATCACGCTCGCAAATCGCTGCAATGTCAGGCGTATAGTGCGGCGACGGGCAGATAGCGCCCATGCCGCCGGTGTTTGGGCCTTGGTCGCCGTCAAATGCTCGTTTGTGGTCTTGCGATGACGGCATTGCCTTAACCGTGGCGCCATCGGTGAACGCCAGTACAGTGACTTCGGGTCCCGTCATACACTCCTCAATCACCACACGATTGCCAGATGCACCAAATCGTCCGCCGCTCATCATGGAAATAACAGCATCACGCGCTTCGTCTTCCGTTTGTGCGATAATGACACCCTTGCCCAGCGCAAGCCCGTCAGCCTTGATAACGACAGGCATTGATTGTGTTTCTAAATATGCCAGCGCGGCGGTTTGATCGTCAAAAGTTTGATATTTTGCCGTCGGGATGCCGTGTTTCTGCATAAACGCCTTAGAAAAAACCTTGCTGCCCTCTAAAATGGCGGCATTGGCGCGTGGCCCAAATGCAGGGATACCGAGGGCTTCCAGCTTGTCGACCAGCCCCAATGCCAACGGGTCATCGGGCGCGACAAATACTAAGTCGGGTTTATTTGATTCCGCCCAGCTGCAAATGCCGTCCAAATCAGTAGCAGGGTAGGGTAGGCAGGTTGCAATCTGCGCAATGCCGGCATTGCCCGGCGCGACAAAAAGTTCAGGCATGTGGCGGCTTTGCGATAATTTCCATGCAATAGCATGTTCGCGGCCGCCGCCGCCGATAAGTAAGAGTTTCATGTAGAGATTCCTCAAGTTCTAAAATTTGCAGGTTAATGCACAAAATGTCGCATGCCAGTAAACAACATTGCAATGCTGTGTTTATCACACGCGTCAATCGAATCTTGGTCGCGGATTGAGCCGCCCGGCTGTATAATCGCCGCAATGCCTGCCGCTGCCGCCGCCTCCACGCAGTCAGACATAGGGAAGAACGCGTCGCTCGCCATGACGGAACCTTTGGCGTTTGCGCCCGCGTAGCGGAGGGCAATATCCAACGCTGTTACGCGGTTGCATTGCCCCGGGCCAATGCCGACGGTGCGCTTGCCATTGACAAGTACAATAGCGTTTGAACGTACATGTTTGACCACTTTCCACGCAAAGTCAAGCTGCGTTTGCTGCTTGGGCGTGACCAACGCCTTACTGACGCGCTTGGTGCTTTCGTAAAGTTGCACATTCGCACTCTGCACCAACAAGCCGCCGGCAATTTGCTTGATTGTTCGCGTATCAATGGGCGTGAATTCGCTGATTTTGGGCAGTTCCATAACGCGGATGTTTTTCTTTTGTGTTAAGCACGCTAAGGCATCCGGCGCATAGCTTGGTGCAATGACGATTTCGATGAACATTTGGTTAATCGCCTCGGCGACCGCCGGTGTACACTCACGATTCAGCGCGATAATGCCGCCGAAAATTGAAACTTTATCAGCTTCATAGGCATTGTGCCAAGCTTCGTCAATGCATTCGCCAATGCCTACGCCGCAAGGTGTCGCGTGCTTAACGGCGACGCAACATGGCTCAGCAAACTCTTTCACCAACGCAATCGCACCGTTCAAGTCATTGATGTTGCAATACGATAATTCTTTGCCATGTAACTGTCGCGCATTAACCAAATCGCCGTCGTGCGGCGACAGTTCACGGTAATACGCTGCTGTTTGGTGCGGATTTTCACCGTAACGCAAATCTTGCTGCTTCTCGTAGGTCAATGTCAAATGTTCGGGATATGCTACGCTCTGCTCGTTATCAAAATATTGCGCAATTTGCGCATCGTACTGTGCCGTGTACTCAAAGACTTTGCGCGCTAACGTCAGTCTGTACTCCTGCGACACTTCGCCTGCCTGCAAGCATTCAAGCAATGGCGTGTAATCATCGGGTGACACAACAACACAGACGTCCTGCCAATTCTTTGCCGCTGCGCGCAACATGGTAGGCCCGCCGATGTCAATGTTTTCAATGGCCTCATCGCGCGTGACGTTGGGCTTGGCAATTGTTTCGCGGAACGGGTAGAGATTGCACACCACGATATCAATCGGCGCAATGGCAAGCTCTTTAATTTGTGTCATATGCTTGGCATTGCCGCGTACGGCAAGAATGCCGCCGTGAACTTTGGGATGCAAGGTTTTTAGTCGCCCGTCAAGGCATTCGGGGAAGTCGGTCACCGCCTCGATAGGCGTGACATCCAGCCCTGATTCAGCAATCAATTTTGCTGTACTGCCGGTCGATACAAGGTCGTAGCCAAGTGACTGTAATCCTTGCGCCAATTCGACCGCACCGCTTTTGTCAAATACGCTGATTAAGGCTCTTTTGTTCATAGTGAATCTCCTTGCAATTATACATCCTATTATATTATACTGTGTTCTGCAATGCAGCAAATGCTTATTTTGTGCTATCCTCGTCAATTACGGGATTTCCATCCTTGTCGAGAAGTGGCGTCAAGCCACCTGCGCTCACGTACTTGTAAAACAAATATTGCGCCCCCGTTTTTTTATCACGGAGAACGGTTGCCCATTCTCCCATCCCAAACATATCCGTATATAATTTTTCGAAACGTTTTTCTGGTTTAGCCTTTTTCATAATTGTATAATCCTTTTCATTTAGCTATTGTGTAATATCTAACTCGTTGCAATGCACAAAATATAAATTAGCAACTATAAACCTTCCGCCCCTCAACACGCAACTTCCCCTCACAATGCCGGCGCACCGCGTCGCACAACAATGGCCATTCACATTCCTCCATCACGCGCCGCTGCAGCGTTTGCGGCGTATCGTCAGGCAACACATCAATGGATTTTTGCGCAATTACAGGACCGCTATCCGTTTCCGGCCAAACGTAATGCGCCGTTGCGCCCGTGAGCTTGACGCCGTAAGCCAGCGCGGCTTCATGCACGCGCAAACCATAAAATCCATCACCACAAAAAGCGGGAATGAGTGACGGGTGGATGTTGATAATACGGTTGTGGTACGTTTTGCAGAAGATCGGCGACAACACCGTTAAAAAACCGGCAAGAACCACTAAATCAATGTCGTGTGTTGTCAAAACGTCCATAACGGCGCGAGTAAATTTTTCGCGGTCGGGATACTCTTTCTTTGATACGACAGCCGTTGTAATGCCCGCAGTTTGCGCTCGCTCAAGTGCAAAAACATCGAGTCGGGATGACAGCACCAGTGCAATTTCGGCATTCGAGAACATTTCCCTTGCATCAATTAAGGCCTGCAAATTTGTTCCGCCGCCGCTGACCAGAACCGCAATTTTTATCATAAGTGCACGCCCTCGTTTTTGATGACTTCACCTACGATATATGCGTTTTCGCCAACGGCATCCAATGCTGTAATTGCCGCCTGAGCCTCTTCTTTAGAAATAACACAGATTAAGCCTAGCCCCATGTTAAATGTGCCGTATAAATCTTCTTTGCTCAAGTTGCCGCGCTCGGCCAGTAAATCAAAGATCGCGGGGCGGGGGAAAGCTTGTAAGTCAATCTTTACTCCCAAGCCGCTCGGCAACATACGCGGAATATTTTCATAAAACCCGCCGCCGGTGATATGGCTGATACCTTTAATCGTAATCCCTTGCAGCAACGCTTGAATCGCCGAAACATAAATACGCGTGGGCGTAAGCAACTCTTCGCCCAATGTTTTGCCGAGCGACGGTATAAAATCCGATAATCCTTCACGTGAGCAATCAAAAATCTCACGAATCAGTGTAAATCCGTTGGAATGAACGCCCGTTGACGGCAGTCCAAGCAGTACGTCACCCTCTTGTGCGGCATCGTTGTCCACCATTTTAGGCTTGTCTACCATGCCGACGCAAAAGCCGACCAAATCGTAATCACCCGCAGCGTAAACGGCAGGCATTTCGGCTGTTTCGCCGCCGACGAGGGCGCAGCCGGCTTGACGGCAACCTTCGGCAACACCGCTGACGAGCTCAGCTACTTTCTCGGGAATGGTTTTGTGAATGCCGATGTAGTCAAGGAAAAATAGTGGCTGTGCACCTGAGCAAGCCACATCGTTGGCACACATGGCAACACAGTCAATGCCGATGGTGTCATGCTTATCCAGTTCAACGGCAAGTTTGACTTTCGTGCCGACACTGTCCGTACCCGACACGAACACAGGTGTGTCCAACCCGCCAAAATCAGGCTGAAACAGTCCGCCGAATCCACCCAAACTGCCCAGTACGCCTGGGATGTAGGTTGATTCAACCGACTGCTTCATCAATTCAACAGCCTTGTAACCGGCCTCGACATCAACGCCGGCTTGAGCATAACGCTGGCTCATATAAATTCTCCTTTTGTGCAATGGTTTGAGGCGGAATGTTGGTTTCTTACTAGGTTTGTCGGTTTCAGTTATGCTTGATACTTAACCGCCGTATCCATCGTCGGGTGGTATGGGATCAGGTGAAGGTGGCGGCGGCGATGGAGGAGGTGGTGCTGGTGAAGGCGGCGGTGGTGGTGGCGCAGGCGGGTCAGTGGGCGGTGGCGTCGGTGAAGGCGGTGGTGGCGCGGGCGGGTCAGCGGGTGGTGGTGCCGCCTGATGGTTTGGAACCATATCCGCCGAACCGACTTCTATCGTGCGCGGGCGCATACGATAGACATCACGGCCTAAAAATTCTGTGCGCACCAGCACGCCGTCGCGATAGATACGGCGGTGCGCTTCACTGGTAAACCCGGTTGAGCCGCCATCGGTTACGCGCTGATTGCCGGCACCGAGTGCAGGATTATGCACATGTACGGTTTGAATAGGTGTTGAGCCAAGCTGTGTTGACACAATGCTTACAGTATAATTGTTGGTGCGTGTGCCCATAATGCGCACGCGCACACGGTTGCTGTTTGGGTGTTCCACCACTAATCGAATGGGATATGGCGAAGTGTTGCGGAAGCGGAAATCGAGTGAACCCCAAAAAATGGCCGCATCTTGACTCAATGGTGAATATGCTACACGGAAGCCATGCTGATGTCGTTCAACGATCTCCATATTGCCGCGCAATGCCGCCATATAAAGAGTAGAAGATACTTGACAAATGCCGCCACCAAGCATTTGCTCAGTCCGGCCGGCAATGAAGCCGATTCCGCTTTGGAAGCCGCGCGCTGCCGTACGCTGTCCGACTCTACGGTTGAATGAGAAGACATCGCCGGGGTTGAGAATCATGCCGTTAATGAGTTGTGACGATAAGCGTACGTTGGTTTGGCGGCCTGCTGAGAAGTCTAAAATATCTGTATGGATATCGGCAAGCACATCGTTGAAAAAACCTGTTTGTTGTTGTGTACGCAAAGCCGCCGCCGTCAATGTTGGTTTGACGACAGTCAGCGGCACGACAACGGGGTTATCTGATATCGTTTCGAGCAGTTCGTTGGCTTTGTCGATGTCTAACCTCAGCCCGGACTGTTCTTCGGTAATGTCTTGGCCATTGGCTTGCAATGCTGCGTTGCGCATAGGAATGTATACTTCTTCGGCAATCTCGTCCAGTGAGATAGTTTGCCGCTCGGTCACTGCGGCGGCAAAGGAAACAGGCTCCGGCACAGTGCCTGTGACGATAGAAAGAAAAGCCTCAACAAATGAGTCGGCAATGGCTTGGTTGTCAAACTCGACACCGTCTGCGCCACGCCAAATATAGATACTTTCGTTGTTGATTTCCACCGAGTCGTGTTGCAGCTCAACAGCACGTGGTTCGATAAAATCATCAACAATTTCCGTAATGCGCTCAATATCAAGGTTGAGTTCGGCGGCTGAGTTGATTTCTATGGGGTTGTTGCGCAGGCGCACAATGGTGCGCATACGTGTGAAAACATTGCCCTCGCGCCCGTAGTTAAACGCGCGCTCCACAGCATCATCAGTCAGATGACGCAGGTCGATATCATCGGTAGTAATGGTCAACGTAACATCATCAATATTAACGCTTACGTTAGTGATTCGCTGCTCATTGTCGTCAAGGGCCCAGTCGCTGATATGGCTGGCATCAAAAGTTTCTTGCGCTTCTTCTCTGGTCATACCGCCGAAAGCAACACCATTAATGTAGATGCCGTCGTAGATAACGTCTGATGACAGCGTGATAGCAGTAAAAATTGCAACAAAAACCAACAACGCTGCTACTACCGATGATGCGGCAATGATAGCAATTTTAATGCCTTTTCTCTTGTCTTTGCACACTGCCTTGTTCAGCGGAACTGGCGGGGCTTCCGAGGCAGTTTGTTCGATAGAAGCTACCGTTATGGTCGATGGCTTTTTTTGCTGTTTAGCCGTGATATGTATGGTTTTTTTTGTGGGTGCTTTTTGTGCCTTTGGCGGTTTGACAGGTGCTTTTTTTTCTGTTGCCGCCGGCGGAGTTTTAATTGCTGTTGGCTCTTTTTCTAATGTTGCCGTCGCTGCTGCTGTCTTTACGGCATCTTTGCTTGCCGCTGATTGACTCATTGTCGTTGTCGCGACTTGATTCTTGCCTGGCGTCAACGTGTCAGCTATTTCTTTAGGTGATTCTTCGGGCGTTGCCGCCGGCTTCTTATGTGGTGCTGTTGGCTTGGGTACAGTTTTTGACGCGGCTTTTGGCGCCGCTTTGGTTGGCAATTTTGTCGCAGTGCCTGATTTGGCTTGCGGCTTTTTTGTGGGGGGAGATGGCTTTTTCGGTGTTGGCAGTTTTGTCACAGGTTTGACGGTTGCCTTTTCGGATGCAACAGAAGCAACCGTATCCTTTTCAGCTACGGCTTCAATCGGCGGCATTGGCTTGGCTGTGGATGGTTTTGTTGCTTTTTTCTTTGGGCTATTTTGTGAAGCATTGCCCGGCTTGCGGACAGGTCCTTTGCTCATTGTACACCTCGCATTGGGATTTCTCTTGACTAAAATTCTTCAAGCACATTATATACGATGCTGCAACAAAATACAATAACAAAACGGTTACAAATTCAAGAAAATTTTGCATAACGGAAAGAATTATGTCACCCTACACACAAAATTTGCTCTGAAATTATCGAAAAAGACGACAAAAATCCTGATAAATGCCCGGCAAAGACAAAACAAATGTCACACAAGCACCCGACGAAATTTATAAAAAATCTAAAAATTATGATTGACAAGTGCATGAGAGTGTGATATATTGATTGAGAGTAAGCGGAGATAGTTGGCATAAGAGGAGTTGCGCATGAGGGCAAAAGCATTGCGGTTGTTGGATGATACGACCTTGTGCGGCCAAGCGCAAGCAGGAGACCGACAAGCCGAAGAATTGCTGATTTTGCGATATACACGGCACGTGCGACGTTGTGCCCATCCGTTATTTTTAATGGGCGGAGACAATGAAGACCTCAACCAAGAAGGGTTGTTGGGACTTTTGTCAGCCATTCGTGATTACCGGGCTGACGGCACGGCGGCATTTGCTACCTACGCTGAAACCTGCATTCGTAATCGTTTGGCATCGGCTATTTCCAAAGCCAATCGGCTGAAACATACACCATTGAACTCTTCCTTGTCGATGGACGTGCCGCAGTTGGCAGCTGTGCTACATGACTTTAATGTGATTGATCCAGAGAAGTGGGTGATTGAGCGCGAAGAGGGACGTGAGTTCGCGCAGTTGCTGGCTGGAATGCTGTCAAGCATTGAATCGAGAGTGTTGCAATTGTATTGCGATGGGTATTCCTACCGTGAGATTGCTGCGCAGATGAATGTGAAAAGCAAGACGGTGGATAACGCCATCCAGCGCATCAAGAAAAAATTAAGAAGTGTTTTGTAAGAGACAATGCCTACACCGTTCCGCAAAGATAGTAACCCCGCCTCGCCAGAGGCATTATTATATGTGCCCATGTAGCTTAAATCACCAGAGCGCGCAACAACGAGGTGTCGGTGCAAATCCGTCCACGGGCAAAGAAAATCACCAAAAGTGAGGGAAAACCAATGTACGAAGACAAAACCCTGAAGTGCAAGGATTGCGATGAAGATTTTATCTTTACCGCAGGAGAGCAAGAGTTCTACGCAGAGCGTGGCTTCCAGAATGAGCCGCAACGTTGTAAGAACTGCCGCGACGCTCGTAAAAACGCGCCGCGCGTTCGTGAATTCTTCTCGGCAACTTGCGCCGCTTGCGGCGGTGAGGCAAAAGTGCCTTTCGAGCCCAAGACCGATCGTCCCGTTTATTGCAGCGACTGCTTCTCGCGTACACGCGAAGAAGGCAGCTACTAAGATTTAACGCGACAATACTCCCCCGAATGCTTTGCGTTTGGGGGAGTATTTTGTTGGTGTTGTGGAGAAGAGTCACCATCCTTACACAGAGGGGCATGCGACAAAAGGCGGGTGAGCATAGACATTGGCTCCCTACGTTAAGCGGGGGCGTTTTTGCGATTGGCGGCACCGATGATGTAGAGGACGCCCAGGGGGATGCCCCAGATGTAGGAGTCGGCAAAATGGTACGAAAGCAATAGATAGCCTAGTAGGTCAAAGCCCGCAGTCAAGATTAGTATGGCGATGCCGCAGCCAAGTATCAAAGGTGCTTTCGATTTATCGTTTGCCATGACGATGCCGGCGATGCCCATACCGAGGATGGCAGTCATGGCGATGAGGATAACGATATCGGCGGCAGTATAGTTGTGTGTGATGTAATGGCCGACACGATGATATGACTCAAAATGGCTTAACGCATCGATTATGCCAATAGCGCTGAAAATGGTTGCCAAAATACCGACGACGCGAATCATTGTCTGTCCGGCGGGTTTCTTGGGCTTTTGGTATACGGGGTATGTCGGTATGTTTGGATAGGATTGCGGCGGTTTGTTTTGGCATGAACAGGGGGCGTTGTTGATGCGTTGTTGGCCGCATTGTCCGCAGAATGGCATGTGAGGTCCTCCCTTTTGTGTTTTTAGTAAGTAGGGTCGGCACGGCGGAATCACCAAATTCTATAATGAAAGGGCGTGCAGCAGCAAATCGTCCTTATGTTGCAATAATAACAAATTCGCAAATACTTGTCAATTGTGGGGCATTTGAATTTTTTGTCGAGATGGTGTATACTATGATAGTGCAAGATTGAGAATGCAGAATGCAGAGTTAAAGGAAGTGCTTTCATGTCCCTTGAAACGATAGAGAGATCCACTGAAGAAATATCTGAGCAATCGCCGGTTGAGCCACCGAAAGATTATCGTTCCAAGCCGGTGAAACGCAAGCGCGGGTGGCGGCCATCGGGGAGAAGTGACGGGCGGCGCATTCGCACGCATCCGCCGTTAAACAATTTGATTCCGTACATTATGAAGCGCCGCGCTGAGTCAAGCAACTATTACATGGCCGAAGTTGACTGTTTGGCGGCTGAGAAGTATATTCGACAAAAGCGCGTTGAGGGGCTGAAAGGCTTTGGTATGCTGCACTTTTTTATTGCGGCGTATGTGCGTGTTGTCAGCCAACGGCCGGGGATTAACCGTTTTATTTCGGGGCAGCGGTTGTACGCTCGGCATGGCATTGAGGTGGCGTTGACGGTTAAGAAAGACTATACCATTGAATCGCCCGAGACAGTCATCAAGGTAGTGTTTACGCCGCATGATACGGCTGAGGACGTGTTTCATAAAATTCAACATGAGCTGAAAGTTGGATTGGAAGAGGGTGATTCGACGCGTACCGATGCGGCGGCGCGTAGCTTTGCACTGATTCCGGGGATGTTTTTGCGTTTTACCATTAAAATGTTGGAAGCGTTGGATTACTATGGATTGTTACCACGATCATTGACGTATACCAGCCCGTTCCATGGCAGCATGTTTGTGGCTGATTTGGGCAGTATTGTTTTGCCGCCCCTACATCACCACTTATATCATTTTGGCAATGTGCCGCTGTTTTTAGTCATTGGCGGTAAGAAAAAAGTGCAAGAAATCGATAAAAACGGTGAGGTTAAAGAGAAGAAAGTGCTGCCGTTTGCGCTGACGTTGGATGAGCGCATTACTGACGGGTTTTATTTTGCGGGAGTGCAGCGCGTGGTGTTTGACATTTTTAAGAATCCGGAGCAGTTGGATTTGCCGCCTGAGACGGTGGTGGAGGATATATTGTAATGCAACGGGTGATAGCGTTGGGTTTTTTTGACGGCGTGCATATCGGGCACGCGGCGTTACTGCGGAAAACGACACAATGTGCCGCCGCGTTGGGGGTAGTTGCAGCGGCGCTGACGTTTGATGTGCCGCCGAGCCGTGTGATTGGTGGCACGCTATTGCCGCTATTGACCACGCCGGAACAGCGGGCGGCACTGATGCATGAAAATTTTGGCATTGAGGATTGTATTGTTTTGCCGTTTGATGAGGCATTGATGAATATGCCGCATGAAGTGTTTGTGGCACAAGTGTTGCAAGAGAAATACAGTGCAGTCGGCGTAGTGGCGGGCCGTGATTACCGTTATGGGCGCAGTGGGAAAGGCAATGTGGAAACGTTGGCGCAGCAATGCGCCGAATTGGGTATGACGTGCGATATAGTTGAGCAAGTGCGCGTTGACGGCGAAATTATTAGCGCGACGGCCATTCGCGCGCTGTTGGCAAAGGGTGATGTAGCACGTGCTAACGAGTTTTTTGGGCGGCCATATACGTTGTGTTTGCCCGTGCAGCGCGGGCGTGGGTTGGGGCGACAGTTGGGATTTCCGACGGCCAATATGATTTTGCCCGAAGATTGGCAGCAACCGGCGTTGGGTGTCTATCGTTCGCAAGTGGAGTTGGACGGTAAAGTGTTTGCCTCGGTGACGAATATTGGGCGGCGGCCGACGGTGGAGAGCGACAGCCCCCCGTCAACGCTTGCGGCCACCCAATTTCAAAAGGGGGCGGGGGATATTGTGGTTGAGACACATTTGATTGGATTTAATGGCGATTTATATGAGCAGACGCTGTGTGTGGCGTTGCTGTCGTTTATGCGACCGGAACGGAAGTTTGAGAGCTTGGACGCGTTGAAAACGCAGATGGCGATGGATAGAAGTTACGTTGAGGGGCGGGCGAATGCGCGGGGGTGCAGATAGTTATGATAGACGATAAAACCTTAAAAGCAAGGCAATTTGTTAGGGAAGTAAAAGAGCTTGCGGCAAAGCGTGGTTTGCCGTTTTTTGTAGTAACAGATGGCGCAAGTGGCATTGATAATATCGATTGTGACGCTGTTGAACAGGCGAGAAAATCGCATGTTGAGTGGGAGCTAGGGCAGGGGATAGATCCATGTCATGATTGGGCGTAGGCGTTGTGTATGGCGCAAGAAATCACTTGGCTCTTGGAGTCCTTACAGGTGCAGTCGCAACAGCGGATGATTCTCTCTCTATCCTAATAACTTCTCGGCGCTTTTGTGATGGCTGCGCAGGTAGCGTTTGATGAGTGAGAGTGAGGCCGGGTCGCCCCTGCGGATGTTTGCCATGCCCTGGTGGCTTTGGAGGGTGACTTGGATGCCGTTTTGTCGTAAGGCTGCTTCCGATTCGCGGTCGGCAAAGCCGAAGGGATAAGCAAAGGCGACGGGTTGGCGACCGGTCAGTACTTCTATGGCATCACCGATGCGGCGGCAATCTTCGGCGATAGGGGCTTGATAGGCTTCGGGCGATTCGTTGCGCTTGCGTGTCGCACCGCGTCGTCCTTTGTTGTGGTGTAAGCCCCAACTATGGCTTTGTATATCCCATATGCCGCGCTGCTGCATGGCGCATATCTCGTCCCACAGCACATATGAATAGTTAGGATCAACGGCGTTTTCACGAGTCGATTGCTCGCAAAATTCACCGTTGATAAAGATTGCGGCACGCATGCCGTATTGTGCCAATAACGGTTCGGCGTAATAGACATTGTTGTAATGTCCGTCATCAAAAGTCAGCATAACCGGTTTGTAGGGCAGTTTGCGCCCTCTGTGTACGTAGTTGATTAAATCTTGTGTCACAATGGTGGTGTAGCCGTTGTCGCGTAGAAACTGCAAATCCTTTTCCAACGCGTCAGGCGAAATGCCGTATTCACCGTGACGGCGCGGGCTTTTGATGATGTCGTGATACATCAGCACGGGGATATCGATGCTCTCACGGCTATCTTTTCGGCTAAATGAAAAGCCCGTTAAAAGTGCAAAAAGAGATACGATGGAAAGGTAAAACACTACTTTTTTCATGCTCAGTCACCTCATGTTAATCTCACCTTAGTATGTCGTGAAAAAAGGGTTGCAAACGAGGTGATTTTTTGGTAAAATGTCGTAAATTACAAAAATAGGAGGATTTCACCATGAGTAAAATTATTCTGACCGCGGACAGCGGCTGCGATCTCGGGCCTGAGTTGATTGCCAAGTACGACATACGCATTATTCCTATCCATGTGACGTTGGAGGGCAAAGAGTATCTCGACGGTGTGGGCATGACCTCGGAAGAAATGTTGCAAATTTGTGAGGCCAAAGGCATTGTGCCTAAGACATCGGCACTCAATCCGACAGAATTGGAAGAATTTTTCAAGCCGCTGATTGCCGATGGTAGCCAAGTTGTCCATATCAGTATATCGTCGGCGGTATCGACATCTTATCAAAGCGCGGTGCTGGCGGCGAGCGATTTGGAAGGCGTACATATCGTGGACAGCAAGACGCTGTCTGCGGGCATGGCGCTGCTGATGTGCAAGGCTTATGAAATGCGTGAGGCCGGGTTAGCAGCGGCGGATATTGCTGAGAAATTAACGGCGTTGACGCAGAAGACACGCGCCAGTTTTGTGCTTGAAACGCCGGAATGGCTGCATAAAGGCGGCCGCATTTCGACGGCAAAATTTGTGGTGGCAAGCGCATTGGGCATTAAGCCCTGCATAGAAGTTGACACTTTGACCGGTACGATGGGGCCGGGTAAAAAATATCGCGGCAAGTTTGACAAGGCGTTGCTGCAATATGTTGATGATAAACTGGCGAACGCCGAATACGATAACGATCGTATTTTTATTACCCATGCGGGTGTTGAGGACAGCCTGATTGAGCAAGTCAAGATGAAGATTTGCGAAGTGGCTGATTTTAAAGAGATTATTGTGACGCGTGCTGGCATGACGATAACGACACACTGCGGACGTAATACACTAGGTGTGCTGTTTGTGGCTAAGTGAGGAAGCACCTCTTTGTTCTCAATCCGGCGGCAGGTAAGCGCGATAATGTGCGAGAATTGCGGCAGCGGATAGACGCGCTGGAAACAGAGGAACAAGCGATATTGATAGTGACAGAACATCCCTGTCATGCCATAGATATTGTACGTGAGCAAGCCGTCAACCATGACGGCTTGCTCGTTGCCTATGCCTGCGGCGGCGACGGTACGCTCAATGAGGTTATCAATGGTGCTGCGGGGCTGTCTAATGTGCATGTCACACATTATCCGTGTGGAACGGGAAACGACTTTTTGAAGTGTTTCGATGGCAAGGTTTCCGATTTTTTAGATATTTCGGCATTAATGCGCGGTGAAACAATGGATATTGATTTATACAGCGTCAATGGGCGGTATGGTATTAACATCGGCAGCGTGGGACTGGACAGCCGTGTGGGAGCTGAAGTGCATCGTTTTAAGCGTTGGCCGTTGGTCAACCACAAGATGGCGTATAATTTGTCGGTGCTATACAATGTGGCCAAGGGCGTCGGTGCAAACTATCACGTCAGCATTGACGGGCAGTTGTGTAATGATTCGTTTACGCTGCTCAATGCCTGCAATGGGCGGTATTATGGCGGCGGTTTTTACGCTATGCCCGATGCTGTACCGAATGACGGATTGCTTGACTTTCTTATTGTCAAGCGTGTATCGCGTTTTGGGGTGGCAAAAGTTATTGGCAAATATGCCAAGGGTCGGTATCATGAGTTGGGCGACATTGTGACGTATATACGCGGCAAGAAGCTGGAAGTCGTTGCTGACAAACCTATGCCGATCAATCTTGACGGTGAAATTGTCCGTGCGCGTGTGGCGACATTTGCAGTGGCGGAAGAGAAAATCAAGTTTGTCATGCCAGAAGGTGTGAAATTGAGGTAGAGCGCTTGTGCAACACGCGCTGGTGACTTCCCAGCCATTGTTATCATATGATCTACAATTTTTTTGGCACAGACAATAGGTGTGAAAAATGCGTGAAAACAAGAGAAAATTCAAGCATGATGGAAATATTTTTGTGTGCTATGATTTCGTGAGCGAAAATGCATAGTTTTTGCTGAAATATGAACTTGCTATTTGGGCGGAAAATCTTTACAATAGATAGTGGTTTAGCAGTCTGTTGCAGTGAGTGCTAAGAAAAGAAGACATTGGAGGAAGCAAGTATGAAACTTAAACCCTTAGCCGATCGTGTTGTCTTGCAGCTCGTGGAGAGCGAAGAGACAACTAAAAGCGGCATCATTTTGGCAAGTTCGGCACAGGAAAAGCCGCAAGTGGCGAAAGTTATCGCTGTAGGGCCGGGTGGAAACGTTGACGGTAAGGACGTTGTTATGCACGTCAAGACCGGCGACAAGGTCATTACCAGTAAATACTCGGGCACCGAAGTGAAAGTTGACGGTGATGAATACACAATCGTGCGTCAGGGTGATATCCTGGCCGTTGTGGAATAGGGAGGAATAAAATATGTCTAAAATTATTATTTTTGGCGAAGAGGCACGCCGCTCGCTTGAGCGCGGCGTCAACGCATTGGCGGATACCGTTAAAGTGACGATGGGACCCAAAGGCCGCAACGTGGTATTGGACAAGAAGTTTGGTTCGCCGTTGGTGACCAATGATGGCGTGACGATTGCCAAGGAAATTGAGCTCGACGACGCCTTTGAAAACATGGGCGCACAGCTTGTTAAAGAAGTTGCGACAAAGACAAACGACATTGCCGGTGATGGTACGACGACGGCGACTTTGTTGGCGCAAGGGTTAATTCGTGACGGCATGAAAAACGTTGCTGCCGGCGCAAATCCGATGGTTATGAAAAAAGGCATTGCCGATGCGGTTGAGGCTGCTGTGGCAAACATTGTCAAGGATTCGGTCAAAGTGAAAGACAGCGGCGATATTGCGCGTGTCGGTGCGATTTCGAGCGGTGATGAGCAAATTGGTAAGCTAATCGCTGAAGCGATGGATAAAGTGACGGCCGACGGCGTTATTACTGTTGAGGAGTCGAAGACGGTTGAGACGTACTCGGAAGTTGTTGAGGGTATGCAGTTTGACCGCGGCTATATTTCGCAGTACATGGTGACCGATAACGACAAAATGGAAGCTGTCATTGACGATGCACTGGTGTTGATTACCGATAAGAAAATCACGAGCGTGCAAGACTTGCTGCCGCTGTTGGAGCAAATCGTGCCGACGGGCAAGAAGTTGGTTATCATTGCTGAAGATGTTGAGGGTGAAGCACTCGCTACACTGTTGCTCAACCGCATTCGCGGCACTTTCCACGCGGTTTGCGTCAAAGCGCCGGGATTCGGCGACCGCCGCAAAGAAATGCTGAAAGACATTGCCATCTTGACGGGCGGCGAAGTCATCAGCGACGAGTTGGCGCTTGACCTGAAAGATACGACTGTTGAGCAACTCGGACGCGCGCGTCAAATTAAAGTGCAAAAAGAGAACACCATCATTGTTGACGGTGCCGGTGACAAGAAAGACATTTCGGCGCGTATCGGCCAAATCCGTGCGCAAATTGAGACGACGACATCAGACTTTGACCGTGAAAAGCTGCAAGAGCGCTTGGCGAAGCTGTCAGGCGGTGTGGCTGTGCTGAAAGTTGGTGCGGCGACCGAAGTTGAGATGAAAGAAAAGAAGCTGCGCATTGAAGACGCGCTTAACGCGACGCGCGCGGCTGTTGAAGAGGGCATTGTGCCGGGCGGCGGCGTGGCTTATGTCGCGGCGATGAAATCGGTCGAGAAACTGCTCAAAGATAAGAGTGGCGACGAGAAGACCGGCGTGTCGATCGTGCTGTCGGCGTTGGCTGAGCCTGTACGTCAAATCGCGGCGAATGCCGGCGTTGAGGGCAGCGTTGTGCTGGACAAAATCCGCAGTGCCGACAAGAAAAACTACGGTTACGACGCGCTCAGTGCGGCGTATGGCGATATGATTGACATGGGCATTGTTGACCCGGCGAAAGTGGCGCGTTCGGCGTTGCAAAATGCGGCCAGCATTGCGGCCATGGTGCTGACGACCGAGAGTTTGGTCAGTGACAAGAAAGAGCCTGCACCTCCTGCTCCGCCGATGCCTGGCGGCGGCGGAATGGATATGTATTAAGCGCTACCGAGTAGGGCGCATCAAATTGGAACAGGAGCGGCAGAAGCCGCTCCTGTTTTTTATGGAGTGGGTTGTACGCCCTCAGCTGTTGTGGGTGACAGATCTCCCCGGGAAGGAGCTGAGGAGGAAGCATAAACACATTTGTCAAGCATTGCGCAAGACCGTCGGGGAAAACG
>Ga0131853_10000724_pt1 | contig 59361 bp, 58 predicted proteins | sample TergutLab28metaG_FD_92764 | JGI IMG/M metagenome (GOLD analysis project Ga0131853, IMG submission 92764) | Labiotermes labralis P1 segment gut microbial communities from Petit-Saut dam, French Guiana - Lab288 P1 (version 2) (version 2) | ecosystem: Host-associated > Arthropoda: Insects >...
AGAAACGATATGCTTAACCGGTTTGGCGGCGACAATGCGGAGTCTGTCAGCTTACATATTGCCCATACTAACAGTTGTAACGAAGCAGAACTTCTAAAAAATGAGCTTGAAAACATCTTCCCGGGTATTCCGATTATTGTTAACCCGTTATCATTAAGCGTTGCCTGTCATATCGGCCCCGGCGCCCTGGCAATAGCAGTTACGAAAAATTTGTGAGAGCACAAGTGCGTAGCAGTCGGTAAGTATCTTGTATAGGAAGGTAATATTAATGGCACCACAAGTAAAAACATATGATGCTTCCAGTATTACGGTACTGGAAGGTTTGGAAGCGGTGCGGAAACGCCCCGGTATGTATATTGGCAGCGTTTCTACTAAAGGATTAAATCACTTAATATATGAAATCGTCGATAATGCTGTTGATGAGCATATTGTCGGCTTTTGCTCCCGGATTAAAGTTATTCTTGAAAAGAATGGTTCGGCAACTATTGAAGACAATGGCCGGGGTATTCCGGTCGGGATGCATGAAAAAGGTGTCAGCGCTGAAAGGCTTGTTTTTACGACTCTTCATGCCGGGGGTAAATTTGATGATACTGTTTACAAGACCAGCGGCGGCTTGCATGGCGTAGGTTCGGCGGTAGTAAATGCTTTGTCGGCTTACCTTATTGTCAGGGTCAAACATGGCGGCTTAATTTATGAAGACCGCTATGAGCGTGGGGTTCCAGCCGTTGAACTAGCGGACGGGCTTCTTCCGGTAGTTGGGAAAAGCCGTGAAACCGGAACAATAATCAACTTTCTTCCCGACGATGAAATTTTTGATAAAACCCGTTTCCGCGAAGAGGATATCAAAAGCCGGATGCATGAAACGGCATACCTCAATCCAAATCTTAGAATTATTTTTGAAGACCGGCGGAAAGATGAGCCGGAAATTATTGAATATCATGAGCCGGAGGGAATCACCGGCTTTATTAAAGACATGAACAAATCAAAGGAAACAGTCTGCGATATTATTTCCTACAGCGGGGAAAGCGAGGGCATTACAGTTGAAGTTGCCCTGCAATATGTCAATGAATTTCACGAAAACGTTCTCGGTTTTTGTAATAATATATATAACTCCGAAGGTGGTACACATCTGACCGGTTTCAAAGCGACCTTTACGAATATAATTAATAGTTATGCGCGAAATATAGGCATTCTTAAGGATAAAGATGCAAACTTTACCGGTGCTGATGTCCGTAACGGGATGACCGCAGTAGTTTCCATCAAACATCCCGACCCCCGTTTCGAAGGCCAGACCAAGACCAAACTTGACAATCAAGATGCCGCCAAAATTGTCGGCAAAATTACTAGTGAAGAAATCGGACGTTTCTTTGACCGGAATTTAGAAACGCTTAAAAATGTCATTGGCTGCGCCGAAAAAGCGGCGAGAATCCGGAAAACGGAAGAAAAAGCCCGCACTAATATGTTGACAAAGCAGAAATTTTCTTTTGATTCCAATGGTAAATTAGCAAATTGCGAGTCAAAAGATATTACTAAGTGCGAGCTGTTTATCGTCGAAGGTGACTCGGCAGGCGGAAGTGCAAAAACCGCCCGCAATCGTCATTTTCAAGCGATTCTGCCGATTCGCGGCAAGATTCTGAATGTGGAAAAAGCCAGTATTGACAAGGTACTGGCCAATGCCGAAATCAAGTCAATGATTAATGCTTTTGGCTGTGGTTTTTCGGAAGGGTATGGCAATGACTTTGATATTACGAAGCGGCGTTATGACAAGATTATCATTATGTCGGATGCCGATGTGGATGGGGCGCATATTTCGACTTTGTTGTTGACACTTTTTTATCGTTTTATGCCTCAGCTAATTCAAGGCGGACATGTTTATCTTGCGATGCCGCCGCTTTACAAAGCAGTTCCCTCAAAGGGCAGCGAAGAGTATTTGTATGACGACAAAGCCCTTGAAAAATACCGCAAACGTCACAAAGGGCCTTTTACACTTCAGCGTTTTAAGGGGCTTGGTGAGATGGATGCCGACCAATTGTGGGAAACAACCCTTGACCCGGAAACGCGGCTGCTTACACAGATTGGAATTGAGGATGCGCGGATGGCTTCCGAAGTTACGGAAATGCTGATGGGGACCGACGTTCCGCCGCGAAAAGCTTTTATTTACAAACATGCGGACGAAGCAGAGTTGGATGTCTAAAACGAAGAGATTCTAAGTCATAAAAAACCATGACTAAAAATATCTAAAGCTTCGTAAACGAAACAAGTAGAATGGCGCTGGGAACGTACCATTCTTCATAATAGGAAGGAGTAATTATAACATGGATTTTTTTGAAGTTGTAAAAAAACGTTATTCACACAAAGAAAAGTTTCTTCCGGACCCGGTACCTTTGGAAGTATTGGAAAAAATAGCTGCCGCCGGCCTTTTGGCACCTAACGGAATGAATATGCAATGCGTGCATTTGGTAATCCTGCCCGACCGGGAAGCGGTGGCAAAACTGTGTGAAATCCATCCGACTCCCGGGCTTCTTACCGCCCCGGCGGCAATTGCGGTTTTAACTGACAATTCCCGCCAATCAGAACCACCAAAGAATTTTGAACTTGAAGATTATTCGGCGGCGGCGGAAAATATGCTGCTTGCTGCCACTGCTTTAGGTTATGAATCATTATGGCTTGACAGTCCTTATTTTGATGAAACCAGGCAGAAACAAGCCCTTGCGCTTTTAGGTGCTTCTGATAATTTCAATTTGCGGGTCGTGCTTCCGGTTGGTTTGCCGGATGGCGAAGGTACCAGGCGGGGAAGAGTACCGTTTGAAGAACGAGTGTTTTACGGAAAATTTGGACAGGTTAAAGTGTCGCCCGACAGCGGCGCTTAAGAGAAAATTACTACGTAATTCTCCTCAAATGTTATACATTATGCGAAAATTAATGGAGTTTTAAATGAACGAACGAATCATTAAGACCGAGTATTCGGAAATAATGCAAAAATCATATATTGATTACGCGATGAGCGTAATTATTTCCCGTGCCCTGCCTGATGTCCGCGATGGCTTGAAACCGGTTCAGCGCCGGACTCTTTATGATATGCATGAGTTGGGCATCAAATATGACAAACCATACCGTAAAAGTGCCCGTATCGTTGGCGATACGATGGGTAAATACCATCCCCATGGCGATAGTTCCATATATGACTCCCTGGTGGTAATGACCCAGGAATTTAAAAAGGGCCTGCCCCTGATAGACGGACACGGCAACTTTGGCAATATTGAAGGTGACGGCGCGGCGGCGATGCGTTATACCGAAGCCCGTTTAGAACAAGTAACCCAGGAATATTTTTTGGCCGACCTTGACAAAGATGTTGTTGATTTCGGGCCGAACTTTGATGAAACCGAAAAAGAGCCGTCCGTTCTTCCGGCCCGTTTCCCCAATCTGCTAGTCAACGGGGCCGAGGGTATTGCCGTTGGAATGGCGACAAGCATTCCCCCGCACAACCTGGCTGAAGTTTGTGAAGCAGCTAAAGCTTATCTTAAAAATGAGCATATCACCACCGAAGAATTAATGCGTTACGTGAACGGCCCTGATTTTCCAACCGGTGGCATCGTTATCAACAAAGATGAACTTAAGGAGATATACGAAACCGGAACCGGGAAAATCCGTGTCCGCGGCAAAGTTGAGATTGAAAAAGGTAAAGGCGGCAAAATTAATTTAGTTATCACCGAGATTCCCTATCCGATGATTGGGATGGGTATCGGCAAATTCCTGTCAGATGTTGCGGCTTTGTATGAAGCAAAAAAAGCCCCCGATATCGTTGATATTTCCAATCAATCTTCGAAAAGCGGAATCCGGATTGTCATCGAGTTAAGAAAAGAAACCGATATTGAAAATTTTCAAAATTTATTATATAAGAAAACCCGCCTTGAAGATACCTTTGGCGTAAATATGCTGGCAATTTCTAACGGCCGCCCCGAAACGATGGGCTTAAAGGCAATTATTAAAGAAAATGCCGATTTTCAGATTGAAGTAACCAGACGTAAATATACTACTTTGCTGGCAAAAGAGTTAGAGCGCAAAGAAATTCAGGAAGGTTTGATTAAAGCTTGCAATGTAATTGATTTGATTATCGAAATCCTGCGCGGTTCAAAAGACCGGGCGATGGCAAAAGCCTGTCTGGTTGAAGGTAAAATTGACGGAATCAAATTCCGTTCCAAGGAATCGAAAATTATGGCAACGCAGTTAAGCTTTACCGAACGGCAGGCTAATGCGATTTTGGAAATGCGCCTTTACCGTTTAATCGGGTTGGAAATTGAAGCTTTGATTAATGAACATGAAGATACGATAGCGAATATTTATCGCTATGAAGATATCCTTGAACGCCGGGATTCGATGATTCAAGTTATCATCAATGAACTGGATGAAATCAAGACGAAATTCGGCCGCCCGCGCCGGACTGTTATTGAAAATATGGCCGAAGCTGTCTACAAGGAAAAAGAAATCGCCGAGATGGAAATCATGTTCCTGATGGATCGCTTTGGTTATGCAAAAACAGTTGATATCGCTACTTATGAGCGAAACAAGGAAGCCGCCGATGCCGAACACAAATTTATTTTCACCTGCAAAAATACCGGGCGGATTTGCCTTTTTACCAATACCGGCCAGCTCCATACGGTCAAAGTAATGGACATCCCTTATGGCAAGTTCCGGGATAAAGGTATTCCGATTGACAATATCAGTAATTACAATTCGGAAAAAGAGCAGTTGGTTTTTATTACCAGCCAAACCCATCTAAATCTTTACCGCGTTATATTTACAACTAAACTATCAATGATGAAAGTCGTTGACGGCGGTGAGTTTGACGTTGGTAAAAAAACAGTAGCGGCAACGAAGCTTTTACCTGATGATGAGGTTTTGAATATTGCGATTCTTGACCAGCAGCGAAACATAGTTTTACAAACAAAGGATGGATTTTTCCTACGTTTTTCGGTTGAAGAAATACCGGAGAAGAAAAAAGGCGCGGTTGGTGTCCGCGGGATGAAACTAACCGGCTCCGACCGGGTTGAAGCGATACATTTTACTTTTAGTGGCCTGGAAACGACAATTGAATATCACGGTAAACCATTGGAACTGGGTAAATTAAAGCTAGGACGCCGTGACAGCAAAGGGACAAAACGAAGATAATAGTATGAAGAGTTTTTCTTTGGAATGCAAATAAAGAAAAACTAGTCCCGCTGCGCGGGCACTCTTCATACGGGAGAATGTCACTATCGTGCCATTCTTTCAGGATTTGAATGGAGTTAGCATGAGAGTAATCGCCGGTACCGCCCGCAGCCTTAAGCTTAGTACGCCAAAAGGGACTGATACCCGCCCGACACCCGACCGGATTAAAGAAACGTTGTTTAATATGCTTAACCCTTATCTTGCCGGGAGTTTGGTCCTTGATTTATTCGCCGGAAGCGGCGGGTTAGGTATTGAAGCCTTAAGCCGGGGGGCGGAGTTTGCTTATTTTATCGAAAATAATATCAACGCCGGTAAATGTATAACCGAAAACTTAACTTTCACCAAGATGAATGAACGGGCAGTTTTACTTAAGCGCGATGTAATAAGCGGCCTGCAGTATCTTAACACAGTAAGTGAACTTAAAGAAAAATATTTTGACCTGGTTTTTATTGACCCGCCGTACCATGCCGGATACGAGAAAAAAGTTCTTGACTTGTTAGCCGGACAAAAATATATTAATAATAACACTTTAATTATCCTTGAGACCGAAGCAAATACCAGCCCCGCTATTTTTATGAATGAAACTTTTTTCGTGGAGAAAGAGAAGATATACAAAACAAATAAGCACTTATTTATCAGAAAGACATAATAATCAACAAGAGGTAAAAAATGAGCAGTATAGCTAGAATGAATAATGGCATCTACCCCGGCAGCTTTGACCCCCTTACCCTCGGCCATATGGACGTTATTCACCGCGCCGCCGGGATGTTTAATACTCTTCATGTCAGTGTTTTGAATAATAAAGAAAAGTGTCCATTGTTTTCCGTGGAAGAACGTGTTAATATATTAAGGGAAGCGACCAAAGATATCGAAAATGTCCGGGTCGATTCTTTTAGCGGTTTATTAGTAAACTATGCGCGGGAAAAAGAAGCCCATATTATTGTCAGGGGGCTTAGGGCGATAACCGACTTTGATTATGAGTTACAAATAGCCCAGACAAACCGAATCTTGTCAAATGGCGAAGTTGATACGGTTTTTTTGACCACTAGCCTTGAATACGCATATTTAAGCTCTTCGAGTGTCCGTCAAATTGCAAGTTTTAATGGTGATATTAGTATGTGTGTCCTTCCTTTTGTTGCCGAACAGATTTACAAAAAATTTAATTAACCAACCATTTTTGGAGGAGTATTATGAGCAGCAGGATCGAGCAAATTATTGATGAAATTGAAGTTTTTATCGAAAACTGCAAATACCAGCCTTTATCGAACACGAAAATCGTCGTAAACAAAGAAGAAATCGATGAATTGGTTCGTGAGTTACGGATGAAGACCCCGGATGAAATCAAACGATACCAAAAGATTATTACGAATAAAGAAGCTATTTTGAATGAAGCTAAACGTAAAGCCCAGGAATTAATTGATGCCGCAACGATTCAGACTAATGAATTGATTAATGAGCATGAAATAATGCAACAGGCTTATGCCCAGGCAAATGAAGTAGTTGATTTAGCCACCCGCCAGGCGCAGGAGATTCTTGATGCCGCAACGATGGAGGCAAATGAAGTCCGCAGTGCGGCAATGCAATATACTGACGAAATCCTGGCGAATATGGAAAATTTAATTGGCCGGGCATTAAATACCACTTCTACTCATTTAGAAAGTTTTATGAATCAACTTAGTATGTATGGCGACCAAATTGCACATAATAGAATGGAGCTATATCCGCCGGAAGCGGAACTGCTTGATGATGTAATGATGGCATCGATTCATGAGGATGATGATATAAAGTCATCGGCGTTGGATTTAATCTAAACTGATGTCTGACAGCATCAGTTCTAAGAGAAAAAACTCAGCTATGCTGAGTCTGCAATCCTTGCGAAGCATGGATTTTTTCTCCTTAAAGGGTTTACCTTATATGCGTTCAAATTTTTATAGAATCAAATGGTTTATATCTAAGTTGCCCGGAATATTCCTGGCCGCTTTTTTACTGTATAAGGAATTGCTTCGTAATATTTGCGTAGCAACCTCGCTTATAATATTTCTTTTAATCCCGGCGCTTAATGTTTATGCCGAAAGGCCGGTGGTGGTAGTCCTTGACCCCGGCCATGGCGGGGACAATACCGGGGCAATCCATAATGGTTTTATCGAGAAAGACATGAACTTAATCGTCGCGCTGGCGATGAAAGAAGAATTGGAAAAATATGAGGGTATTGTTGTATATCTTACCCATGATGATGCAATGACAAATATGAGTTTAAAAGAGCGGGCTGAATTTGCTGCTTCCCAAAATGCCGATTTTATGTATTGCCTGCACTTTAATATGTCGGAAAGCCATATGTTATATGGGGCTGAAGTATGGGTATCGGCTTTTGACGTTTTTTATGCAAAAGGACATGCTTTCGGGCAAATTATAATGCAGGCATTCAGTGAAATGGGGCTTTTTAACCGTGGTATCAAAACCAGGATAAATAACCGCGACGATGATTATTATGGGATTATCCGTGAAAGCCGGGCGCTGGGGGTTGATACGATTTTGATAGAGCATTGTCATCTTGACCACATTATTGACAAAGAATTTTATGCCCTTGGTGATTTTCAACTAGAAGAATTTGGCCGTGTAAACGCAACTGCCGTTGCGAAATATTTTAAGCTGGCTTCCAGTATTCTTGGTGTTGATTACAGCGATTATCCGGTCCCGGTTGTGGAGGTGCCAACCGAAATTGTCAGGCCTGATTTGACCCCGCCTGATATAAGCCATCTTGAGCTTATTTCACTTAATATCGAAGAAAGAGTAGCCGAATTTAATTTGATGGCCGAAGACTATGACAGTTTAATACTTTATTATGGAATCAGTCTTGATGGCGGAATCAGTTTTGATATCTTACAGCCGTTCCCTGCCGGCACAACAGAATTGACTATATCGGTCAATTTGCCGCCGGAAAAAGATTTAAAAGTTGTCGCGGCAGTATACAATGCTTATGACCGGATTACCCAAAGTAATATTATCGAAATCAGCGCTTTGCCAATTGATGAAATTATTGAAGATATCTGGGAAGAAATCGAAGAGATAATTGATATTTCATTAACAGAACTTACCCGTGAGCTAACGGAACGGCAGGATCAAATCAACCGGCGCCTGGAAGTTTATCAGTATGTAATTATTGGTATTGCGGTGCTGATGGTTTTAGTAGTCATTATTATTATCTCGCGGGTAGTATTGTTGATTAGGGTACGTTCTGCAAGATTTGACAAATAACGCTATTTATTATATAATAACCATATGAAGAAGATGTTATCAATTACTCTGATAGTGTGTCTTGCTGCATTTTTATGTGGTTTTTCCAGTTTTTATAATGCCGTCGTTAAGAATCCCTACAATTCCTTAAAAGCGCCTTCATTTATTACCAAAATCGGCAATGAATATTTTATCGTGGATTGTTATAACAACCAAATCATCTACAACAATAATTTGACGGATGATATAAGTACATGGTCGGTGATGACTGCAAATATTAACCGGGGCCATACTATTGCAAGTGACGGAGTGGTTTATCTGATTGATGATACTGACAATCACCGGATTCTGGTAATGCAAAGGCAGATTAATCATCTAGGCCAGGCTATTTTTGTTCAGACACAGGAGTTTAATAATATCGGCGACCGCCCTCATTATGTTTATTATCATGCGGCAACGGCTACTTTTTATGCCTGGAGTTCAATGACCGGTGAAATGTATTTGTTTCATCGTAACCGGGAAACGAACATGTTTTATTTAAGCGAAGTACATAAAGTCCCGCTTTTAACCGGCGGTATTTATGTTCGTTCATTTACGATTATCGGTGATGCTATTTACTTTGTTTCGGGAAATTCCGCAATTATTAAAGCAGACTTAAAGACGTTTCGGACACTGAAAATTTATCCGGTACCGGAGTTTATTGCCGGTATGGTTCAACTGACAAAAATCGAAGATTTTTATTATATTACGGTTTCGACCGATATTCACGGCAATCAGAATTTTGGGACAATCATTAGGACGGATGATTTATCTACTTTGGCAAATAATGAGTATGAAGATATTTATGATTATTTTGCCGCCGGCGGAACGCCTTATAATATGACAAAAATCGGAAACCGTTGGTATTTGACTGAAAGCCGGCTTCCCGGTTATTCTATCTGGAGCTTTTATGTTCAGAATAATGAAATAAAGGGTATTAGGCTGGTTTACTGATAGAAATTTGCTTACTCAAACCTTCAAAAAATACCATGAATAATACCCAAAAGCCAAAGCCGTCAAAATTATCTTATGGATAAAATAATTACGTATTGACAAATCAGTTTTTGCAATACAGCTATATGTTTGAGCCAGACAAGAAAATCCGCCGAAAACAAGTAAAGTTAAAGAAATAAATGGGGTCTGGTTTCCTAACATCTTTAGGCCGCCGGTGATTTCAAGTATCCCGGCTAAAAGTCCTTGAGTCATTCCATTATTTAAAAATTGATAAGGAATAATATTAAGCAGGTTAAAGAAAATCATATACCCGCCTAATTTCGTAATTCCTTCAATGCTTGCTGAAATTGATTCATCCAAAGCTTTTAAAAGGCCGATGCTGCCGGGTTTTTCTGAATTTCCGTTATTACGCGAGCCATGTGAAGCCTTTATGGAGAAGTTTGAAACAATTCGCTCACTGTCTACATTTGACAGACGTTTCTTTCTGCTACCGGGCAATATTTTTTTACGGTATAGGAAATTGCTCCTGCCATCGTAAACCATTTCGGGAGAATTGCTTGCAATTCTCTTAGAAGCGAGCTTGCTCGCTTTTTTATCCCGATAAAATGTATAGCGCAAAAAAAGGCCGTAACATAACGGTATACCGTACATTCCAAATAAAAGTACCGTTGAAGGGGTTAGGTTTAGCAAAAGCAAAGCAAAGCTGATAAAATAAACCGGGCCAATATTATTAACGAAACTCAAAAGATAATTTGCTTCGTTTTTGGTAATTTGACGGCGTTCGTATAGGTCGGCAACAATCCGCGCGCCCATTGGAAAACCACATAAGAAGCCGGCAGCAATTGCATATAAGGGTGCCGGGCGCAGGCAGAAAAGAGGTTTTAAAAAGGGGTTAAAAACCATCATCAATTTATCGGTCAAATTCATACGAATCATCATTCCTGATAAAATCATAAAGGGAAATAAGGTCGGGACCATTTTTTGAAACCACAGATTCAGCCCATTCAGGGCGAATTGCAAACATTCCCGTGGATAGGCAAGTAATAGCGCTGTTAACAGCAAAAAAATCAAAGAGTAGAATACTTTTTTCATGTATACCCATATCCGCTATCGGCGGATTCAAATTCAAAACCTGAACTACGTTCAGGCGTTGAAAGAGCTTTTCCCTTCAACATTATATACTTATGTTTTTACTAGCTTAAATACGACTATTATTGTATACTAATATGAAAGATGAATCTTTCATAATCCTGATTTGAGTACCGCTCAAAAGCGGCTCATGGGAGTTAGTGTGAAGAGTTTATCTTCCAGACTTTTGCACATGAAAGGTTAATATGCAAAACATAAACATGCTCGAAAATATCGATGCCCTTTTATTTGACTTGGACGGGACCTTAGTTGATTCAATGTGGATTTGGCGGGATATTGACATTCAATACTTAGAGCGATATGGTATTACTTTACCGGATAATATCCAGCTCCAAATTGAGGGGATGAGTTTTACCGAAACCGCTCACTTTTTCAAAGAAAAATTTGCTATCCCTGACGATGTTGAAACAATTAAAAGTGACTGGAATGCAATGGCACTCAATAAATATATGACCGAAGTCCCAATGAAACCGGGGGCTATTGATTTTCTTAATTATGCTTTGGAAAAAGGGTTTAAAATGGGGATTGCAACAAGTAATTCGGTAGAGTTGGTGAAACAAATTACTGCTGTCCACGGCCTTGATAATTATTTCCCGGTGATTAAGACTTCATGTGAGGTTGCCAAAGGCAAACCGGCCCCGGATATATATTTGTTAGTTGCCGAAACGCTTAAGGTAAAACCGGAACGTTGCCTGGTATTCGAAGATATCGTTCCGGGAATTATTGCGGGAAAAAGTGCCGGAATGAAAGTATGCGGGGTCGAAGACAAGTACTCGGATACAACACGGGGTGAAAAAAAGCGGTTAGCGGATTATTATATTTATCATTATGATGATATCAGGTCCAAAGGTCGTAATTTTCATGCTTTCATGAAAAATCTATGACAAAATCGAACGCAAGCTTTCGATTGGGGACCACGCAAAACACGAGGAGTAATCACAAATGCCAACTTTCCTTCCCATATCACGAGCAGATATGGAAGCGCAAAATATAAGCCAATTAGATTTTGTTTTAATTTCCGGTGATGCTTATGTAGATCACCCTTCTTTTGGGCATGCGATAATCAGCCGTGTCCTATCCGCGCATGGTTATCGTGTTGGTATTATCGCCCAGCCGGATTGGCATGATGAAAAAAGTATTACGATTCTTGGCAAACCAAGGCTGGCTTTTTTGATTTCCGCCGGCAATATGGACTCAATGGTAAATCATTATTATGTTTCCGGGCGGAAACGTGAAAACGATGCTTATTCACCCGGGGGGGCCGCCGGCAAGCGCCCGGACCGCGCTACTGCCGCCTACGGCAATTTAATCAGGCGGACTTACAAAGATGTACCGGTTATCATTGGCGGTATTGAAGCAAGCTTAAGGCGGCTTGCTCATTATGATTATTGGAGTAATTCATTTAAACGTTCGGTTTTACTTGATTCGCAAGCTGATATTCTAGTTTATGGCATGGGTGAAAAGTCAATCGTTGCGGTCGCCGATGCTTTAAATAGTGGAATTTTGGTAAAGGATATTACTTTTATCAACGGCACGGTTTACAAAACAAAAGAGATTTCCGGACTTGATGCATTAAAACTACCTGATTATCTCATGATGAAAACCGAGCCGGGAAAATACGCTGCCAGTTTTCAAATTCAAGCGCAAAATACTGATTTTATCACGGCGAAAACTTTAATTGAAGCATATCCAAATAATATTTATGTGGTACAAAACCCGCCTTCAGAACCATTATCAACCCAGGAAATGGATAATATTTACGCCCTGCCTTATACCCGGAAATACCATCCATGTTACGAAAAGGATGGCGGGGTCCCGGCTATTAATGAAATCAAATTTTCCCTGACTAGCAGCCGGGGCTGTTTTGGCGGTTGCTCATTTTGTGCTTTGAATTTTCATCAGGGGCGGCGTGTCCAAAGCCGCAGTCATGAATCACTGATAACGGAAGCACAATATTTTCTTAATGATCCTGATTTCAAAGGTTATATTCATGATGTTGGCGGCCCAACGGCGAATTTCCGCCAGCCTTCTTGTGATAAGCAGCTTAAAGAAGGGGTTTGTTCTAAGCGGCAATGCCTTTATCCCGAGCCGTGCCCGCAATTAAAAGTAAGCCATGCGGATTATTTATCGCTGTTACGGAAGCTTAGGCAGCTTAAGGGAGTAAAGAAAGTCTTTATCCGTTCGGGTTTGCGTTTTGATTATCTGATGGCAGATAAAAATACGCAATTTTTTCATGAATTGGTTGAACATCATATCAGCGGGCAGTTAAAGGTAGCCCCCGAACATATCGCCGCTAATGTGCTTTGCCGGATGGGTAAACCCGCAAATAAGATATATAATAGCTTTACGGCAAAATACCAAAAATTAAATGAGCTGATGGGCAAAAAACAGTTTCTTGTGCCTTATTTGATGTCATCGCATCCCGGTTCAACCCTCAAAGAAGCGGTAAAACTAGCGGAATATCTCAACGAAGCGGGTATTTTCCCTGAACAAGTGCAGGATTTTTATCCAACCCCGGGGGCATTATCAACCGTGATGTATTATACCGGAATTGACCCCCGTGACGGCAAAGCAGTTTATGTCTGCCGTAACCCTCATGAAAAAGCAATGCAAAGGGCTTTAATCCAATACCGCAACCCAAAGAATTATGATTTGGTCAAAGAAGCATTAATTAAAGCCGGCCGTGAGGATTTAATCGGTTTTGACAAAAAATGCCTGATTAAACCACGCTTGATTAAGAGTAGGCCTATCAAGCCGGTTGATAAAAGAACTGAAGCTAAGAAAAAATCTAAACCTAAAAAAACAATCCGGAATATTCATAAAAAAACGAAAAGGGGGAATTAAATGCACAAAAAAATTATCACCCCAAATGAAGCTAATCAGCGCCTTGATAAATTTTTGCACAAATATTTACCGGAAGCCGGCAATAGCTTTATCTACAAAATGCTGCGCAAAAAGAACATCACGCTTAATGGAAAAAAAGCCGACGGAAATGAAAAAACCTTAGCCGGTGATGAGATTACTTTTTTTATTTCGGATGAAACAATCCGCAAATTTCAAACCACTGTAAGCGGCCTTCAGAATTATTATCAAGCCTACCAACAATTCACCGAGCTTAAGATATTATTTGAAAATGAACATCTTTTAATTGCGGATAAACCGGCAGGGTTATTATCTCAAAAAGCAAAAGCGGAAGATATTTCTTTAAATGACTGGCTGATTGGTTATTTACTTGCAAGCAATCAAATTAATGAAGAGAGTTTAAAGACTTTTAAACCTTCGGCCCTTAACCGCCTTGACCGCAATACCTGCGGCATTAGCTTATGCGGAAAAACGTTGATTGGAAGTCAGGAAATCAGCCGTTTATTGAAAGAAAGGAAGATTCAGAAATATTATCAGCTTATTGTTAAAGGGGAAATAACAAAAGCCGGGCAGCTTGGCGGTTATCTTAATAAAGATGAAAAGAACAATAAAGTGCAGATAATTAGGGGAAAAGGAGCGGCTGAGCGCTTAACAAAAACAATCATTGATTCAGCGGGAAAACCGGTTGAAAATGTCCTGACAAAATACCGGCCTATAAAAACTAACTCAACATGCACTTTGGTAGAAGCAGAGCTTGTCACTGGAAAAACTCATCAAATCCGCGCCCATTTTGCGGGGATAGGGCATCCGTTGATTGGCGATTACAAATATGGCGACCGTCAGGTTAATGATGAATTTAAGCGGCTGTATGGAGTAGAGAGCCAACTGTTACATGCAAGCCGGGTGGTTTTCCCGGTAATGGAAGCCCCTTTGAGTGATTTAAGCAGGCTTGAGGTTACTTCGCCATCAATATTTTTGATTGATGTTCCCGGCGGGAAATGATATACTTCATATTGCAATAATGCAAATTGAATAATCTAATTATTACAGGATAAAAATGGCGACATGGAACTCACGCGGATTACGCGGCTCAACGCTTGAAGATTTAATTAACCGGACTAATGAAAAATATGCTGAAAATGGGCTTGCGCTTATTCAAAAAGTGCCGACCCCTATTACCCCTGTGCAGATAGACAAAGCAAGCCGTCATATTACCTTGGCTTACTTTGAGCAGAAGAGTACTGTTGACTATATCGGGGCGGTTCAGGGCCTTCCGGTCTGTTTTGAGGCTAAAGAAAGTGCTGCCGATACATATGCCCTAAGCAATATCCATGAACATCAGGTTAATTTTATGAGGCAATTCGAAAAACAAGGCGGCGTTGCCTTTTTTCTTATTTTCTATTCCGGCCGTGATTTATTCTACTATCTTCCTTATGAGTTGCTGCGGTTTTTTTGGGACCGGATGGCGGAAGGCGGAAGAAAAAGTTTCCGTTTTGATGAACTTAACCCCGAGTATGTCCTGCCAAAGAAGCACGGCGTACTTGTGCCGTATTTGGATATGATTCAAAAAGATTTAGATGATAGATAATAATACTCACTCACGTGCAAAAAATGTTGACATAATCTATAATTAGCTTTATACTATAATTCATCATGATAATTCGCTACCACGTTAATGTGATAAAGTGAATCAAAAATACATAACACTATTCCAATACATAGGCAACGAAACGAGGAGACCATGAAAAACAGCCTTTTACATACACCCGAAGGAGTGAGGGATATCTACGGGGAGGAATATGCACGTAAACTTTGGGTTGAGGATGTTATCCGCAAGCAATTCGGCCTTTATGGTTATGAAGTTATCCAAACCCCGACTTTTGAATTTTTTGATGTCTTTTCGCGGGAGGTAGGGACTACGCCTTCCAAGGATTTGTTTAAATTAATTGACGGCGAAGGAAATACAATGGTTCTTCGCCCGGATTTTACTCCGGGGGTAACGCGTTGTGTTGCCAAATACTATCACAATTTAAGTGAACCCTTACGTTTATGCTATCAGGGAAATACTTACACCAATACCTCAAGCTTACAGGGGAAGCAAAAAGAAGTGACGGAAATGGGGGTCGAATTAATCGGCGACGAAAGTATTTTTGCGGAAGCGGAAACGATTGCTTTAGCAATTGAATCATTACTTGCTGTTGGTTTAAAAGAATTTCAAATTAGTATCGGCCAGGTGGAATATTTTAAAGGAATGTGCGAAGCGGCCGGGATAAATGACGATACGGAACTAAAGTTAAGGGATTTTATTTCCGAGAAAAATATCTTTGGTGCTGAAAATCTGCTTGTCGAAGCCGGTATTTCGGAAGAACATCGTAACCGTTTAATAAACATTAATGATTTATTTGGGGCAATTGATATTTTGCGAAGCGCAAAAAAGCAGGCTGATAATAAGCGGTCAATCAAAGCGGTTGAACGGCTTTTAGCCCTTTATGAAATTTTGTGCCATTACCGGGTCGAGAAGTATGTCGCTTTCGATTTGGGTATGCTTAGTAAATACAACTATTATACCAGTATTATTTTCAAATGTTTTGCTTATGGCGTTGGTGATGTGATTGCCCGGGGCGGGCGGTATGACAACCTGCTTAAGCAATTCGGCAAACCGGCGCCGGCGGTTGGGTTCGGCTTGATAATTGATGATTTAATGGCGGCTTTAAACCGCCAAAAAGCAGAAATCCCTGAAGAATCGATTATTTCAGTAATTTATAATGATGATAATTTTCAAGATGCCTTAGCGGAAGCCCGGGTGCTGCGCAAAGAGGGAAGAAGCGTAAAGCTGAAAAGGATGTAATAAAAATGGAACGTTATTTGACTTTTGCCTTATGTAAGGGGCGTTTGGCTTTTCAAACGTTAGAACTATTAGAAAAAATCGGGATTCACTGCGAAGAAATGAAAGACAAAAGTTCACGTAAGCTGATTTTTGTCAATGAAGATTTAAAGCTTAAGTTTTTCCTTGCTAAAGGCCCTGATGTACCTACATATGTTGAATATGGCGCCGCTGATTTTGGGGTGGTCGGCAAGGATATCCTGATGGAAGAAAACCGGCGCATTTATGAAGTGCTGGATTTATCCTTTGGCAAATGCCGGATGTGTGTCTGCGGGCCGGAAACAAGCAAAGAGAAACTGTTGCATCATGAAAAAATCCGGGTCGCGACGAAATACCCTCATATTGCCAAGGATTATTTTTTCAATAAAAAACACCAAACAGTAGATATTATCAAATTAAACGGTTCCGTAGAACTTGGGCCGTTAGTCGAACTTTCCGATGTGATTGTTGATATCGTTGAAACCGGTTCAACCCTTAAAGAAAATAACTTGGTCGTCCTTGAAGAAATTTGCCCGGTTTCAGCACGTTTGATAGTTAATCAGGTTAGTATGCAGATGAATCCGGAACGGATAAAGAAAATAATTAACGGATTAAGGAAGATAGTGTGAAGAGATTTTCTAAGTTTGCATCCATTGGAGTGTAACAAAGAAAATCTAAAGCTTCGCACGGGAAGAACGCAATACGCGTTCTTCGGAAAGGCATAGGCCAATTAATTGAAAACGATAAAATTAACTACCGAAACAAAAAAAGATGTCCTTACCACCCTGCTTAAAAGAGGGGTTGGCCAATTCCCTGACCATGAGAGAGTCGTAAATGAAATCATTAATAGTATTAAAGTTAACGGCGATTCAGCTTTATTTAACTATACGAAGATATTTGATAAATGCGATATTAATGCTGAAAATATCCGCGTTACAAAAGAAGAAATCGCAGCGGCTTACGAACGGGTTGACCCGGAGTTTGTTGCGGTAATGAAAAGGGCGGCGGCGAACATTATTTCTTTCCATGAAAAGCAAAAACGGGAAAGCTGGTTTGAAACAAAACCTGATGGCAGCATTCTTGGCCAGCGGATTACACCGCTTGATATATCCGGCGTTTATATACCCGGCGGGAAAGCGGCTTACCCGGCCAGCGTTTTGATGAATGTTATTCCGGCAAAAGTGGCGGGGGTCTTGCGGATTGTTGCTGTAACACCACCGGATGCCAAGGGAAATGTTTACGACGGCACATTGGTTGCTTGTGATATCGCCGGAGTAAATGAGATATACAAAGCCGGCGGCGCGCAAGCTATCGCGGCCCTGGCCTTTGGCACCGAAAGTATCCCCAAGGTGGACAAAGTAACCGGCCCGGGAAATATGTATGTCACCCTTGCCAAAAAAGCCTGCTTTGGTTTTGTCAGCATTGATTCTTTAGCCGGGCCAAGTGAAATCCTTGTCCTTGCCGATGAAGCCGCCAATCCTCGTTATATTGCCGCGGATTTGCTGTCGCAAGCCGAACATGACGAGCTGGCAAGCGCGATTTTGGTGACAACAAGCAGCGAACTTGCCGAAAAAGTTTCGCAGGAAGTTGATAAATTCCTTGACGAATTGCCTCGTTCTGATATTATGAAAGCATCACTTGAAAATTATGGTTATATTTTACTGGCTAAGGATATGGAAGAAGCAATTGAACTTACCAATGACATTGCTGCCGAACACGTTGAGATTTTGACAAAAGCCCCCTTTGAAATTATGCCCAAAATCCGCCATGCCGGGGCACTTTTCCTTGGTGAATATTCGTCAGAACCATTAGGTGATTATTTTGCCGGCCCCAATCATATTATCCCGACCAATGGGACGGCGCGTTTTTTCTCGCCCCTTAGCGTAGAAGATTTTACGAAAAAATCAAGCATTATTGCTTATAGTGCCGCCGGGTTAAAAGAGGTACACAAAGATATCGAACTTTTTGCCGAAAAAGAGGGCTTAACCGCCCACGCTAATGCTATTAGAGTAAGATTCGAAAGGTAGTGAGTATGGAAAGAACAGCAAGAATTGAACGGGAAACCAAAGAGACCAAAATCAATATCAATTTGTGCCTTGACGGAAGCGGCAAATCCGCGATTAAAACCGGCATTAGTTTTTTGGATCACATGCTTGAGGGTTTTGCCAAACATAGCTTTATTGATCTGAACTTAAGCATTGAGGGCGATTTGCAAGTGGACGGCCATCATACCGTGGAAGATGCCGGGATTGTTTTAGGCCAGGCAATCGCAAAAGCTGTTGGTGACAAAAAAGGGATTAAACGTTTCGGGCAATTTATCTTACCGATGGATGATGCCCTGGCTTTAGTCGCACTTGATTTGAGCGGCCGGCCATACTTTGATTTTGATGCCGATTTCAAAACCGAATGCGTTGGTTATCTTGAAACCCAGCTCGTCCGTGAGTTTTTTTATGCCATTTCTTATTCGGCAGCAATGAATCTCCATATCAAAATTTTGTCCGGAAACAACGACCACCACATGATTGAAGCAATCTTCAAAGCCTTCGGCAAAGCCCTAAGCGAGGCCGTCTCTTACGATACAAGAGTGGAAGGCGTTCTTAGTACTAAAGGCGTTTTATAATACTTAAAATAAGTATTTCAGTAATTTTAATCGTGAGTAAGTATTTCTGATTTCGTAAGCAGTGCGTTGGAAAACGTCGGCACTAGGTTTCGTTTTTTGGAAACCGTAGTACCGCTACGTTTTACATCGAGCGAAAGTGTCAACTGCGACGAAATGCAGAAAATACTTACACGCGGAACAATTGAGAAAATACAAGGAGGAACATAATGTCAATTAAACGATTTATCCCCTCAATTTACCTATATCAGACCAACGCCGTCACAGATTTAAACGACACCACAATCATAAGCGATGAACCCCTCAAACTAGCAATGTTTTATGCCGAACACGGGGCTGACGAATTGCTTGTATTTGACATGTCCCAAAATGATAATGAAAAACAAGAAGCCCTGGATATAATCAAAAGCATCGCCGAAAACATAGCTATCCCGCTTATCGGGGCGGGTAATGTTTCACGGCTGGAAGATGTGAAAAAATTTCTTTATTCCGGCTGTAAGAAAGCCGCCCTTAATTACGCCAAAGGATCGAATATTACGCTCACTGCTGAAGTTTCAGCCAAGTTTGGCAAAGATAAAATAATTGCCGGCATTGGTGAAAAAGATGAGATTATCAAAAATGAAAAAATACTAAATGAGTTTGTCAGCGAAATAATTATTATCAACGAACATCTTATCCGCGATGCTGATGAAATAAGTAAGCTGCCTTTGATTTTACACACGCCCAAGATATCTTTGGATAAAATAATCGAGCTATTGACTAAACCGGTCAATGCGGCAATCACCGGCAATGCAATCAACCACAATGCCAAAGAACTATTCAAAATAAAAGATTTGTGCCGGGAAAATGGCATTACCTTAAGCGAGTTTAAACCGGCACTTGAATTTTCCGAATTAATTAAATCACCGGATGGCCTGATTCCGGTCATCGTTCAGGAAATTGATACAAATGAAGTTTTAATGATGGCTTATATGAATGAAGAAGCGTTTAACAGTACCCTAAAGAGTGGGCGGATGACCTATTATAGCCGGAGCAGGAAGGGATTGTGGGTCAAAGGTGAAACCAGCGGCCATTATCAGTACTTAAGGTCGCTTGCGGCGGATTGCGACAAGGACAGTATTCTTGCCCGTGTTACACAGTTGGGTGTTGCTTGCCATACCGGCGCAAAAAATTGTTATTTTAACAAAATTATCGAACAGAAAAATACCGAACGAAAAAGCCCCGCCCAAGTACTAGAAACAGTGCTTGCTATAATCAATGACCGCAAAACGAATCCCAAAGAAGGTTCTTATACAAATTATCTTTTGGATAAAGGAATTGACAAGATTCTAAAAAAGATGGGCGAAGAGGCGACCGAAATCGTTATTGCCGCAAAGAATCCCCATGCAAATGAAATTAAGTACGAGATTGCCGATTATCTTTATCATTTGATGGTGCTGATGGCCGAAAAAGAAATCGGCTGGGATGAAATCATGGAAGAGTTAGCTAAGAGGTAGAATGTGAAGATTAACTAAAACTTCACCCGGAAAATGGCATTTTTGCCATTCTTCTGAAAGTTAGTCATAATTTATATCCCCGAATCATACCTTTAGATAAAGAAATAGGACATGGTTATTTATGGGGCAAATCGGGACAGATAGGAAATTGGATTTAATCCGTCAAGTGCGGATGGAACAGCATCAAAACCGGAATACTTTGAGTAACCGGGAATATTTACTTTATGGGAAACCACGGCCGCTTACTGTAAAAAGTGAATTATACGGACTTGAAGCAACCGCAACCGCCGGGACGTTGCCGGACAGAAATCAAACCATTGACGGCAAGGTGCTGAAATCTTTCAAAATACGTTTGCTCATCGCGGTTGCCCTATTTGCTGTCTATGTTTTCATCGACCAGGTTAATATAAATATCTTTGGGATTAATGCTATAAAAATCCACGAACTGATTAATAATGGGTTTGAGGGATTGACCGGTTATTTTGTGGATTTGCTGAATTAAATATGTTTTAATATGATTTTTCGGAATTTAAAATCCACATGAGTGCATCATGTGGATTTTATGTTGTTTTGAATAAAATGGATAATCCGATTGCGATAATTGTTTATGTTGCAATATTTATAAATAATCCTTGACAAGCAGGCATGTATGATTTATTATAACTTTATTCATGCGGGATATGTTCGAGGTGAAAAGGAGGTTTTATGTCGAAATTTAGAATTAAAAACAAACGTGTTATGGCATCGCTGCTTACTATTATACTTATTGTATCAGCATCACTGATAGTTTTGGCTTTCTCGCACCACTCTAGATGCAATAACCATTATAATCAACCATTGCTTCAAACAGAAACAAGAGCCTATACATGTAAATGGTGCTCTAATCATACGGAAATCCGTAGAAGAACCGGAACTACGGAAGTTTGCCGTGATGGTTCAATCACACTCCATACTACTATTGTTGCTGGTCCTTGGTCTTCTTGGATACATACTTGCAACTTGTCGATAGGGTTAGAATTGGAATAGCACAAACTAGTAATTGAAACATAATGATGAGTAACATATCCCGCCATATTCTAAACAATGAAGGAAAACTGAATGAAAAAAGCCTTATTATTATTTTTTACCATTTTATTCTTATCTGCTTGTTCCGAACCGCAAAAAGAAAATACAAATACGGTTGGGGTCACGACAGTAAAAGAAGAAAATGATGAATTTGAGTGGAGATTAAAAGAGAATAGAGAAACACTGATACTAGGACTATATCCAACAATCTATTACGATCCGTATCTTTTCAGGAAACCGGTTTTTGATTTTAATATGAGTAATGCTTTTTATCAGATTGAAATAAAAGAATATGCAGATTCAAGCCAATTGCACACCGATATCATCACAGGAAAAGCACCAGATATAATCCTCTTACCAACTAATTTTATGATGGATATATATGCGGGAAAAGGGGTGCTTGTAGACCTTAATCCTTTACTTGATAACGACCTGAAAATAAAACGGTCGGATTTGCAGGAAAATATTCTTGAGGTTTATGAAGTAAACGGGCAACTTTTGGGAATTCCGATACATTATTTTATAAAAACAATATCTACTTCTCATTTGCGGATAAATGAGAAAGATTCATGGACTATAGATGAAATGATTGAGACTGTAAATAAGTATTTGCAGTTACCTGAAGCTAATGTTTTTTGGCTTCACACTAAATCAGGAGTGCTTGATTTATGTCTGATGAATTATGTCGAAAATCTTATTGGTTGGAATAATGACCATACTTTCGACCGTGATTTATATATTAAGATACTTAATTTTGCAAATCAATTTACACCTGACCACTTATTTACTTATGAAGTTATTTTTGATTTAATCCGCGATAATCGGGTTCAATTTTCTGTAAATCATATCCGCAATATAATTGATATTCAATTAGTACCATTTCAATTCGGTGAACCGGTTATTTTTATTGGTTATCCAACAGAAGAAGGAAGTGGAAACATCGCTCATTCTGATACATTAATGGCTATTAATCAAAACTGCGCTAATTACGATGTGGCTTGGTCATTTATTAGAAGCTTATTCGCTGAAGAGTATCAAATCAATTCTTCTCAAGCAATATTTTTACCAATTAGAAAAAGCGCACTGGAAGAAATTATGAAGAAGGAAAAAAGAGGGGGTACGGTTACATGGAGAGGTTCAAATGTTGTGTTTGAAGCTACTAAACCCACTGAAGTTGAAAAACAACAATTGCGGGATTTAATAGAAAGCGTGACACAAACCCGCCGTTGGGATGTGCGGATTGAAGATATTTTAAAAGAAGAAGCCCAGTCATTTTTGACCGGGCTTAAATCAGCCGAAGAAGCCGCTGATATCGCCGCCAACCGGATAGAAATTTATATAAGTGAGATGAGATAAGATAAGAACATGAAATGCCTTATATTTAAAAGCTCTTTTCGCATTATTATATCATTACGATACTCAATTTGCTTTCACAACCCTGCCATGCTATACTTACCTCATGAGAAAATTAGCATTAAGGGATGAAATCCTCTTGCGGGTGGACAAACCGGCTCGCTATATTGGCAACGAAGTAAATTCAATCACCAAAAATAAAGCTGAAATTGCAATCCGCCACGCAATGTGCTTTCCGGATGTTTATGAAATCGGGATGTCTCATCTTGGCATTCAAATTCTTTACGGGATGTTGAATAGCTATGAAGATACTTGGTGTGAACGGGTTTATTCACCGTGGGTCGACTTGGACAAAATCCTGCGGGAAGAGAACATCCCGCTTTTTGCCCTGGAATCACAAGACCCTATCCGGGATTTTGATTTCCTTGGCTTTACATTACAATATGAAATGTGTTATACCAATGTTTTGCAGGTACTTGAACTTTCCGGAATCACCTTTAAAGCAAGCGGGCGCGGCGAAGATGAACCAATTGTAATTGGCGGCGGGCCTTGTACTTATAATCCCGAGCCGATGGCGGATTTCTTTGACCTTTTCTATATCGGTGAGGGTGAGGCACGATACCGGGAAGTGCTTGATTGTTACAAAGAAAATAAAGCAAGCGGCGGAAGCCGGGTTGACTTTTTGCTAAAGGCGGCCAGGATTCCGGGGATTTATGTCCCGCGTTTTTATGAAACTGATTATCATCCTGACGGAACAATTAAATCGATGACCCCAATGGCTGCGGATATTCCGGAGAAAATCAGAAAAGAAATCGTTACTGATTTTAGAGCCGCTTTTTATCCGTTTAAACCAGTAGTGCCGTTTATCAAAATTACCCAAGACCGCGTTGTTCTTGAAATCCAACGGGGTTGTATCCGGGGGTGCCGGTTTTGTCAGGCGGGGCAGCTTTACCGGCCGGTTCGTGAACGTGATGTAGAGCAATTGAAAATTTATGCCGCCGAAATGCTAAAAAATACCGGTCATGAAGAAATCAGCCTAAGCTCGTTAAGTTCAAGTGATTATTCGCATTTGCCTGAATTAATCGATTTTCTGATTGATGAGTGCCAAGAGCAAAGAACCAATATTTCTTTACCTTCCCTGCGGATTGATGCTTCTTCTTTGGATATCATGAAAAAAGTCCAGGATGTCAAAAAAAGTAGCCTGACCTTTGCCCCGGAAGCGGGCAGCCAAAGGCTTAGAGATGTGATTAATAAGGGGTTAACCGAAGAAGCGATTCTTAATGGGGCGCGGCTTGCTTTTGCCGGCGGCCATAGCCGGGTCAAACTTTATTTTATGCTTGGTTTACCTTCGGAAACAGAAGAAGATATTGCAGCGATTGGTGAGCTTGCGAACAAAATCGCGGCCGAATATTATGAAACGGTACCTAAAGCGAAGCGGAACGGCAAGGTGCAGATAGGGGTAAGCACTTCTTTTTTTATCCCCAAAGCATTTACTGCTTTTCAATGGGCACCGCAGGCAACCCGTGATGAATTTCTTGATAAAGCTTATCTTGCCCGAAAGGGCATTTCCGCCCAGCTTAACCAGAAGAGCATCAAATATAGCTGGCATGAAACCGATATCAGTGTGCTTGAATGTGTAATGGCGCGCGGGGACCGGCGCCTTTCGGCCAGTATCATGGCCGCTTACAAAAATGGTGCATTATTTGATGCGTGGAGTGAACATTATCATTATCATACCTGGCTTACTTCATTTACTGAAACCAATATTGACCTTGATTTTTACACAACAAGAAAGCGGGAAGATGATGAAATTTTTCCGTGGGATTTTATTGATTGCGGAGTATCAAAAGAATATTTGCTGCGCGAATGGAAAAAAGCACAAGCAGAAACCACCACACCGCATTGCCGGGTTTCTTGTCAGGGTTGCGGGGCAGCTCAATATAAAGCAGGAGTTTGCTTATGAAAAAATTACGGATAAAATTTGCCAAATACGGAGCAATGAAATTTATCGGCCACCTGGACATGATGCGTTTTTTTCAAAAGGCAGTGCGCCGGGCTGGAATTAATATCGCTTATTCCGGCGGTTTCAGCCCCCATCAAATTATGTCTTTTGCTTCGCCGCTGGGGGTTGGTTTGACGAGTAAGGGTGAATATCTGGACATTAGTATAAATACGGAAGAACCTGATATCGAAGAAATTTTTGCAAAGCTTTCGGAACAGATGGTTGAAGGTATTGAAATAATTGCCGTTTCCGAGCTTTCAGAAAACGCCGCCAACGCGATGGCTAGTGTTGCGGCGGCTGGTTATACAGTCATATTTAATGAGAAAAAACTATCGCTCGGCAGCGAAAATATTGACTGGGTCGGTCAATTTAAGTCTTTTTTGCAAAGCAAAACGATAATTTATACCAAGTGTACCAAGAAGGTGACACGGGAAATTTATTTGCGCCCGTTAATATATGAAGCAGTTGTAAACGCTGAAAACAAAGGGATTTATCTGCTTATTGATGCTTCAAGCGCCAACAGTATCAAACCGCAATTCGTTATTGAAGCATTTTTTGACTACATCGGTCAACATCTGCCGGACTTTTCACTCGATATCTGCCGTGAAGAAGTTTATGCGAATGCCGGGACTGCCGAAGATGTTTGTTTTGTGCCGTTAGGAAGTTGAAAAAAGTAAAGTTTTTCCTTGACATATCTTTTGGCTAATGATATATTTTTATAGTATGCCGCATAACGAGGCCTTAAAAGTGCGTTAATCGAATACTGTATAAGCGCCAAATCGAGATTTTTTCGATTTGTGTGCAACAGTTACTATGAACAGCTTAGGCTGTGAGTAGTATCGTAAATCGCCGCCGTAGTTAGCGAGTAAAATCGGTCAGTCCGTATATACTATTCAGAGGGCGGCCGGTTAGAGTAGGAGGTACCACCATGTACGCTATTATTGAAACAGGCGGAAAACAGTACAAAGTTTCCGAAGGCGATATTATCAAAGTTGAAAAGCTTGATGCTGAAGCCGGAAATACAGTGACATTCGACCAGGTTATTGCCATTAGCAATAAGGGTATGAAGGTTGCCGCTGATGTCGCAAACGCAACTGTCAGCGCATCGGTAATTGAGCAGGGCCGTGACAAAAAGATAATCGTCTACAAGTTTAAAGCAAAAACCGGTTATCATAAAAAACAAGGTCACAGGCAATCATATACTAAGGTAAAAATTGAAAAAATTAATGCCTAGTTGGAAAACGATGAAATTTTCTAAGCCGGCAACACCGGCTAAAAAAATTAACATTTCGTTTGATGAGGACATATGACAAAGATCACGATTAAGAAGACCAAAAACGGTGATTATGCCGGATTTACTTGTGAAGGTCATGCCGGATTTGCGGATAAAGGTGAAGATATCATCTGTGCGGCAATCTCGATTTTAACTATCAACTTAGAAAATTCACTTGCTTTGTTAGTTAAAGAACCGATGGAAGTCGTTGAAAATGAAGAAAACGGATTAATATCAGTTGACTTTACCAAAAGCCCAAGTGAAAAAAGCAAGTTGTTGATGGAATCATATATTCTTGGTATTAGTGAAATCTTTAACAAATATGGAAAAAGATATGTCCAATTAGAATTTGAGGAGGTTTGAACATGATTAGAATGAATTTGCAATTTTTTGCACATAAAAAAGGCGTTGGTTCGACCAAAAACGGCCGTGATTCAGAATCCAAACGGCTTGGCGCAAAAAGAGCTGACGGACAATTTGTCAAAGCAGGAAATATCTTGTACCGGCAACGCGGGACAAAGATTCATCCCGGTGTAAATGTCGGCCGCGGTGGTGATGATACATTATTCTCACTTGTTGATGGCGTTTTACGTTTCGAGCGTAAAGGCCGGGATAAGAAACAGGCTTCTGTTTATCCGGTCGGAGAATAAGAGCTTTTCTTTGTATTCATTGGAATGCAGATAAAGAAAAGCTAATCCTGCTTCGCAGGCGCCCTTCATTCGGGAAGAATGCCGTTGTACGTCATTCTTCTAAACTTATGGAATTTGTTTAGAGTTTGCCTTGGCAAACTCTATCTTTTTACTTTTTAGGTGAAATTTATGTTTACAGATAGAGCGAAAATCAGTATAAAAAGCGGACGCGGCGGCGACGGGCACGTTTCATTCCGGCGCGAAAAATATGTGCCTAACGGCGGCCCTGACGGTGGTGACGGCGGTAATGGCGGCAGTGTTATCTTAGAAATCGACGAAGGCCTTAATACTTTGACCGATTTTCGCCATAAACGCAAATATAAAGCCGAAGACGGCGCAAACGGTGACAAAAGGAATAAAAGCGGCAAGAGCGGTGCCAATTTAATTATTAAGGTACCGGAAGGCACCATTATCAAAGAAGCTGAAAGCGGCAAAATCATTATTGATATGTCCGGCGAAAACCGCCGTTTTACCTTACTAACCGGCGGGCGGGGCGGCAAAGGGAACCAGAACTATGCAACAAGCACGATGCAGGCGCCCAAGTATGCCCAGCCGGGGCAACCGGCCCGGGAGCTTGAACTTGCTATGGAGCTAAAGGTCATCGCGGACGTTGGCCTGGTTGGTTTCCCCAATGTCGGTAAATCAACCTTTTTGACCAAAGTATCAAATGCCCGGCCCAAAGTGGCCAATTATCATTTTACAACTTTAAATCCACACCTTGGTGTGGTAGACTTAAAGGATGCTAAGGGTTTTGTCGTTGCTGATATTCCCGGGTTAATCGAAGGCGCATCGGACGGGGTTGGTTTGGGGTTTGAATTTCTCCGCCATATTGAACGGACGAAAGTATTGATTCATATCGTTGATGCTGCCGGAAGTGAAGGGCGCGACCCGGTCGACGATATCCACAAAATTAATAATGAACTAATAACTTACAATCCGGAGTTAGCAAAACGGCCGCAAGTTATCGCCGCCAACAAAATTGATATGATCTATACCGGCGAAGAAGAGGATCCGGTTGAGCGGATCAAGACGGTTTTTTCAGCGGAGGGAATCAAGGTTTTTGCGGTTTCAGCGATTAGCGGCAAGGGAATCAGTGACTTGCTTTATTATGTGCAAAACCTTCTTGACGGGATAGAAGAGGAACTGACCGTTTTTGCCCCTGAATACTTTCCCGAAGAGATGCTGATAACCGGAAATGACCCTTATACGGTGGTTTATGATGAAGCGGCGGACGAATATGTAGTCGAAGGGCCGCGAATTGAAAAAATGCTGGGTTATACGAATCTGGAAGCGGAAAAAGGTTTTATCTTCTTTCAGCGTTTTATGAAAGATGCCGGTGTGCTGGAAAAGCTTAAAGAATTGGGGATTACCGAGGGTGCAACCGTGCGTATGTATGGATTGAAGTTTGAATATTATGATTAGGAGTGCGTGAGTGCATAAACTAAGCTATGCTAAGTTTGCACGAAGCAATCCATAAGTATCAAATAATACATGATAGGAAAAGAAAATGACGAGTAAACAAAGAGCACATTTAATCAGTTTGGCAAATACTCTTGAACCGGTATTTCAAATCGGTAAAGCAGGGCTTTCACCGGAAGTTACCGAAGCAATTAATGAAGCTTTTAATAACCGCGAACTTATAAAGGTATCGGTATTAAAGAATTGCTTTGATGACCCGCGGGCAATGGCCGAAATGGCGGCCGGGCGGACCAATGCGGAAGTGGTTAAAGTAATTGGGAAGAAGATGATTCTTTACAAAATGAACCGGGAAAACCCGAAGATTATTTTGCCAAAGTAAAGTATAAAGCAACGAAGGGAATTTCAAATGCGGAGAATTGGCATTCTTGGCGGGACTTTTAACCCGATTCATAATGGGCATGTCCGAATCGCCGCTGAAGCATATGAACATTTTGAGTTGGATGAGGTATTATTAATTCCTAGCGGTTATTCATATATGAAAAACGAAGCTGAAATCGCCGCTGCTGAAAGCCGGTTAAAAATGGCGCTTCTTGCGGTGAAAGATTATCCGTATATGACAGTTTCCGACCTTGAGATAAAAAGAAAAGGCCCTTCTTTTACTTATGAAACTATAAATCAATTACGTGAAACTTATAACAAAGAAGTGTTTTATTTTATCATCGGTGCCGATACTTTATACAATATGGAAAATTGGAAAGAACCGGAAGATATTTTTAATAACGTGATTATCGCAGTAAAAGTAAGAGAACACGATTTCGCGGAGATAACCGGAAAAACTGATTTAATAAAGCAGTCCGATTATTTAAAAGCTAAGTATAACGCCCAAATCTCTTTTTTACCCGGCGGCAAATTAAATATTTCTTCACGGTTAATCCGCGAAAAGATTAGCAATAATGAATCAATCAGCGACTTGGTACCGGACGATGTCGCCGGCTATATTGCAAAGTTTGATTTGTATAATCAAGCAGAGGTTTAAATGAAAAAAATAGGCGACATCAACAAAATCCGCCGTTCCGTCGAAAAAACGCTGGATCCAAAACGTTATGAGCATACTCTCGGTGTGGCTTATACCGCCGCCGCACTTGCGATGCGTTATGGTGCCGATATCTGCAAAGCGCAAATTGCCGGACTTTTACATGATTGTGCTAAATGTGTTGACCATCACAAAAAAATCGCTATCTGCGAAAAAAATAATATTGAAATCAACAATATCGAACGCGCTAACCCTTTTTTGCTTCATGCCAAAGTAGGCAGTTATATTGCAACGGACAAGCATAATATTGCGGATGAAGATATTATTCAGGCAATTTTGAACCATACGACCGGGCGCCCGGCGATGTCATTGTTGGAAAAAATTGTTTATGTTGCCGATTATATTGAACCGAACCGCCTTAAGGCCCCCAATTTGACCTTAATCCGCGCAGAAGCCTTTAATGATATCGACAAGGCATTAATGCTAATTTTAAAAGATACCCTTGTATATCTTGATTCACTAAACAGTGACATTGACCCAAAGACAAGACAGACTTATGAATATTATGTAAGTAAGGTGCGAGATAATATTATCTCGCAGGAATCTTAGGCCGCCTTCTTCCCAAGAGAAAACGTAATGAGAAAGCCAAGTAAGAAAGGAACACATATGAATAAATTTGAACTATCCACAAAAATGGCCGAACTAACCATCGAAGCCCTGGAAGAAAAAAAAGCGGAAGATATCCGCGTAATTGATATCAGTGAGATTTCGATTCTTGGTGATTATTTTATTTTTGCCTCCGGTAATAACCGCAATCAAATTCAGGCAATGAGTGATGAGGTTGAGCGTTTGATGGGTAAAAATGGTTATCCGGTTAAACAAGTTGAAGGTTATGAAAGTGCCAACTGGGTTTTGCTTGACTTCAGTGATATTATTGTGCATATTTTTGACAAAGAAAACCGTCTTTTTTATAATCTTGAACGAATTTGGCGGGACGGGAAAATAGTATCACTTGGCAGTGATCCAAATTGATTAATTTAATTTGCGCATAAAAACCGAATAGCAGGGCTTAGCCTGCTATTCGTTGTTCGAGCCGTGTTTTACTCATCAAGTACATTTAATCTCTAATATGATGATCTATCCGGTCGTGTCCACCCGCATACATATAGAAGGTAAATAGATAAATACCACTGATACCTACCAAAGCATATATTATACGAGTAACCCATGACATATTACCAAAGATGAAAGAGACAAGGTCAAAGCCAAAGATACCAATCAAACCCCAGCTCAAACAACCGATTATGGCAATAGTCAGTGCGATGCAATCCAACACTCTGTTATTCATTCCGATATACCTCCAATCACTTTAAAAAGGATTCGTCTATAGCAAAATATCAGGTCATTTTTAATATAACTCCCGATATGCTTTATCTATTATTACCGAGGGATTTTTTTTTATCCGAGAATGAATTTCCATGTTTTGCTTGTTGATATTTGATAGAAAAGCTTAGAAAATCGTGTGAAAACTAGCATAAACGAACATTGACAAACTTTACCTACCTGTGTAATAGTAATATTTAACAAGATTTTACTAATGTTAATTGAGGAGGATATTATGAAAATGTTCAAAAAAGTTTTGAGTCTTTGTTTAGTTGCAGTTCTTTCGCTAAGTGTCTTAACCGCTTGCGGGAATAATGATTCAGATGTTTTCAAAATCGGCGGTATCGGCCCTTTAAGCGGTGGTGCGGCTATTTATGGCATTGCTGTCAGAAATGGCGCGCAAATTGCTGTCGATGAAATTAACGCTGCCGGCGGTATTAACGGTGTCCAAATTGAATTTAATATGCAGGATGATGAGCATGATGCTGAAAAGGCTGTTAATGCTTATAATTCACTTAAGGACTGGGGTATGCAAATTCTGATGGGGACTGTCACAAGTACACCTTGCGTTGCTGTTGGTGTTCATTCATCTGCTGACAATTTATTCCAGATTACACCATCTGCTTCATCGGCTAATGTTGTTAAAGATAATGACAATATTTTCCAGATTTGCTTTAATGACCCTAACCAAGGTTATGGTTCGGCTCAATATATCGGCCAAATCGGTGTTATGGGTAATGATGGAAGTTTAGTTACAAATGTAGCAATTATTTATGACAGCTCTGATGTTTACTCATCAGGACTATATGATACCTTCATCAAAGAAGCAGCTAACCAGCCCTTTAACATCGTTGCTACCGAAGCTTTTACCGAATCAAGCAATACCGATTTCTCGGTTCAGTTGCAAAAAGCAAAAGATGCCGGTGCGCAATTGATTTTCTTACCGCTTTATTACAAAGAAGCATCTTTGATTCTGGCACAGGCGGCCGCAATTGATTACAATCCGGTTTTCTTTGGCGGCGACGGCCTTGACGGGATTTTAACTGTTGAAAACTTTAATACCGGCCTTGCAGAAGGTGTTATCCTGCTTACTCCGTTTATTGCTTCATCGGCCGATGCAAAAACCCAGGCTTTTGTATCTGAATATGAAAGATTGCATGGCGAAATCCCTAACCAGTTCGCTGCCGGTGCCTATGATGCAATCTATGTAATAAAAGCGGCAATAGAACATAGCGGCGCAACACACACAATGAGTGTTTCTGAACTTGGCGATGCCCTGAAAGTTGCTGTCACCCAGATTTCTATTAATGGCTTAACCGGTGAAAACATGACTTGGCTGCCGACCGGTGAAGTTAATAAAGCCCCTAAAGCAATGGTTATTGTTAATGGAATTTATGTCGAGTTATAAAAAATTGATGCCCGGCGGCATCGATTCAAAGAGAATACTTTGTATTCCCTTTAAGCATTTTTCGTAATTGCATTTGGGCGTGGTAATAACTGCGCCCATTTTACTTGCAGAAAGTTTGCCGGTTGGCAAACTCTATGTTGCTATAAACTGGTGAAATCTGTTATAATATGTTACTAAGGGTCAAAAGTGTTATGAGGAGTTTTCAATGAGTTTTATAAATTACGTGATAAACGGAGTCAGCCTTGGCAGTATTTATGCAATTATTGCTTTGGGTTATACAATGGTTTACGGGATTGCCAGAATGCTGAACTTCGCTCATGGCGACGTTATTATGGTCGGTGCATTTACGGTCTTTTTTGGTGTAAGTATGCAGGGTTTTAACCCTTTCGTTGCGGTCCTTCTTTCGATTGCCGTTTGTATTACCCTTGGTATTACAATTGAGTTCATTGCCTACCGGCCTTTACGGGGCGCCGCTTCTTCATTAGTAGTTTTGATTACCGCGATTGGTGTTAGCTATTTTCTGCAAAATTTGGCATTATTAATTTTTGGCGCCAATCCAAAATCGTTCACTTCAATGGTCCCGCTTAACCCGATTCGTCTAGCCGGCGGGCAAATAGTTATTTCCGGTGAAACAATCGTGACGATATTATCTTGTTTGATTATTATGATTAGTCTGACAGCTTTTATCAAGAAAACAAAACCGGGACAAGCTATGCTTGCGGTATCGGAGGACAAAGGTGCCGCCCAATTGATGGGTATCAATGTCAATGGCACAATCACCCTGACTTTTGCGATTGGTTCCGGGCTTGCGGCGGTTGCCGGTATTTTATTGTGTTCTGCTTACCCATCGCTTTCACCTTATACCGGTTCAATGCCGGGGATAAAGGCTTTTATTGCGGCGGTTTTCGGCGGGATTGGTTCTATTCCCGGCGCGTTAATCGGCGGAATTTTACTTGGGGTTATTGAAATATTAGGCCGGGCTTACATTTCATCACAACTGGCCGATGTTATCGTTTTTATGGTACTGATTTTTGTCTTATTGGTCAAACCGACCGGAATATTAGGACGTAAATTACAAGAAAAGGTTTAATTTATTATGGATAAAATACCGAAAATTTGGCGTGATAATCTGATTACTTATGGAATGGTAATTGCGATTTATGCGGTCATGCAAATTCTGATTTCCTTCGGTTTGGTTTCAAGGCTGATGCAGGGCTTGTTAGTACCTTTATGTATTTATGTGATTCTTGCAATTTCGCTCAACCTGACGGTTGGGATACTTGGCGAACTTAGCCTTGGCCATGCCGGTTTTATGTGTCTTGGTGCTTTTGCCGGGGCATTTTTCTCGAAAATTACGGTTGAGGCGATTACATTTTCACCGCTTAGGTTTTTCCTTGCCATTGTGATTGGTGCTGTTGTCGCCGGTTTTTTTGGTTTTCTGATTGGAATGCCGGTTTTAAGGTTTCGCGGTGATTATCTTGCGATTGTAACGCTTGCTTTTGGAGAAATCATCAAGAATGTCATTAATGCGTTGTTTGTCGGCTTAGATGACCGTGGTTTTCATTTTTCGTTAAGCGACAGGGCATCCCTTGGCCTTTATGAAGACGGCGAGGTAATTATTAACGGTGCCCAGGGTATCATCGGCACCCCGCAGGATTCAAATTTTACTGTCGGGATTGTTTTAGTTTTACTGACTTTATTTATTGTCCAGAACTTAATCCGTTCACGGGACGGGCGGGCGATTATGTCAATCCGCGACAACCTGATTGCTTCCGAATCAATCGGGATTCATGTCACCAAATATAAACTAATGGCTTTTTCGATATCAGCGGCTTTAGCCGGGGTTGCCGGGGTACTTTATTCCCACAATTTGAACAATGTTGTAGCTTCACCGCGGGCCTTTGGTTACAATATGTCGATTATGATTCTGGTTTTTGTGGTGCTTGGCGGTATCGGCAATATTCGCGGTTCAATGATTGCTGCCGTTGTACTGACCTTGCTTCCGGAAATGATGCGCGGGCTTGACCGCTACCGGATGCTGATTTATGCAATAGTTTTAATTGTAATGATGTTGTTTAATTGGAGCCCGCAGATTCTTGCCTGGCGCGAGCAGCATTCGATAAAAGATTTGATTGGCAGAGTCCGGGGAAGGAGCAGGGTTTAAATGTCTGAATTGTTATTGACAAATTTATTAAATGTGACAAATTTAAGCATATCCTTTGGCGGCCTCCGGGCAGTTGACAATTTTGATATTACGGTAAAAAAAGGGCAGTTATATGGCTTGATTGGACCGAATGGTGCCGGAAAAACCACCGTTTTCAATTTGCTTACCGGAGTTTACCGGCCTGATGAAGGCAAAGTATTTTTAGATGGTGAAAATATCACTAACTTAAAAACAATGGATATCAATAAAGCCGGGGTTGGCCGTACTTTCCAAAATATCCGCCTGTTCAAGAAATTGTCCGTCCTTGATAATGTAAAAGTTGGTTTGCACAACCGTTATCATTATAATACTTGGGAAGGTATTTTCCGCTTGCCGAAATATCGCCGGATTGAAAAGGTTATGAATGAAGAAGCTTATAAGCTTTTAAAAGTTTTTGATTTAGAAAATGAAGCGGATTATCTTGCCGGTAACCTTCCTTATGGTAAACAGCGGAAACTTGAGATTGCGCGTACGCTTGCGACGGACCCAAAGTTACTTTTGCTTGATGAACCGGCGGCGGGAATGAACCCGAATGAAACGAAAGAGCTGATGGAGACGATTCGTTTTGTCCGTGATGAGTTTGAGATGACAATCTTGCTTATTGAACATGACATGAAGCTGGTTGCGGGGATTTGTGAAGAATTGACGGTCTTGAATTTCGGTAAAACATTAATGAGCGGGGAAACAAATGAAGTTTTGAATGACAGCCGGGTTATAACGGCATATTTGGGTGAGTAAAACGAAGAGATTTTCTAAGTCGAAAAATATGATTAAGAAATCTAAAGCTTCGTTTGGGAAGAATGTCCATAAATGGTTATTCTTCATCGTTTTGGAAGGAGCATAATTAAGTAATGGCAATGCTGGAAATACATGACCTGGAAGTGTTTTATGGTGTTATCCAGGCGATAAAAGGAATTTCTTTTAAAGTAAACGAAGGTGAAGTTATCGCTTTAATTGGTGCAAACGGAGCCGGGAAAACGACAATTCTTCATACGATTACCGGTTTGCTTAGCCCCAAAAAAGGCCGGGTCATTTTTAATGGTATTGAAATATCCAAGATTAAGAGCCACAAAATCGTGACAATGGGAATGGCTCATGTACCGGAAGGCCGCCGCGTTTTTGCGCAGCTTAGCGTATTGCAAAACTTGATGTTAGGTGCTTTTACGCGCAAAGACAAAGCAGAAATCGAAAAGAATTTAAAGAGTATTTATAAGCGTTTCCCCCGTCTTGAAGAGCGGAAAAACCAGATTGCCGGGACTTTAAGCGGCGGTGAACAGCAAATGCTTGCAATGGGGCGGGCATTGATGTCTCAACCAAATATTATTTTGATGGATGAACCGTCAATGGGGCTTTCGCCGATATTTGTCAATGAAATTTTCGGAATTATTGAAGAAGTCAGCGCCGGCGGGACGACAGTATTACTTGTTGAACAGAACGCGAAAAAGGCATTAGCAATTGCCGACCGGGCATATGTTTTAGAAACCGGCAAAATTACGCTTGAGGGTAAAGCAAGTGAACTTTTGGATAATGATGAGATTAAGAAAGCATATTTAGGTGAGTAGGATGAAGAGATTTTTTAAGTTTGCGTTTATTGGAATACAAACAAACAAAATCTAAAACTTCATACTGGAAGAATATAGAAACTCCATTCTTCCAGATTATTGAGTCATGCTTAAATGTGATAAGAGGGTTAGTATGGACAAAGTTGTAATTACGATTTCAAGGCAATATGGAAGCGGCGGGCGGACAGTCGGGGAAATGCTGGCAAAAGATTTGGGTATTAAATATTATGACAAAGAAATCTTGAAGCTTGCTTCTGATGACAGCGGAATCAATGAAGGGCTTTTTGAAAAAGCTGATGAAAAACTTAAAAGTACCCGCTTATTCAAAATCGCGAAAAAAGTTTATAACGGTGAATTAATTTCACCGGAAAGTGACGAGTTTACCTCAAACGACAATCTGTTTAATTATCAAGCTAAAATCATCAGGAAACTAGCCGAAGAAGAATCCTGTGTAATAATTGGCCGCTGTGCCGACTATATCTTGCGTGATTATGACCATGTTTTAAGCGTTTTTGTCCATGCACCGGAAGATTTTTGCATTACCGAAGCGATGAAAAAACTAAGTTTACCCTTAAAAGAAATTGACAAATTTATTCACAAAACTGATAAGCGGAAAGCTGATTACTATAGATATTATACCGGGCGGGAATGGACGGATGCCCGGAACTATGATTTAGCGCTTAACTGCAGCAAGTTAGGTTTTGAGAGTTGTATGGAAGCAATTAAGGCAAATATCAGGGTACGGTTTCCGGGTTTTGAGATGTAATACACAAAAAGAGACTGAACCGCATGTATTGACCGAATCAGTCAATGAGGATTTAATGAAAAATACATTATATATTACCGACCTTGATGGTACCTTACTTAATTCACAAGCGGAATTATCGGATTATACTATTACAAGCTTAAATCATCTAATCGAAAAGGGGATGAATTTTTCAGTTGCGACTGCACGGACAGGCGCAACCGCTTTTAAATTACTTAAAAACGTAAACTTAAATCAACCACTTATATTAATGAATGGTGTCCTTATTTATGATATGAAAGAAGAACGCTTTGTTAAAAAGGAAATCCTAAGTGCCGCTGCCCGGGCGGGGATTAATAAAGCAATTTGTGAAACAGGCCAGACCGGTCTGATGTATGGACTTATTAACGACCAAATGACTACTTACTATCAGCATCTTGAGATTAAACCCTTATATGATTTTGTAGAAGAGCGGCGGCAGAAATTCAATAAGAAATTTGTCAAAGCGGAAAACTTCGCTGATGTAGAAACTGAAGTTATCTATTTTTGCTTTTTAAATACCCTTGATAATATTAAAATACTATACAATGAAATAAAAAGTATCACGGATATCAGATGTGAGATGTATCAAGATATTTATTCAAATGACTTATGGTATTTGGAAATTTTCAATACTAATGCTTCAAAATATACCGGAGTTATGTATTTGCGGGAACGATACGGTTATGAACGGGTGATTGGCTTTGGTGACAACTTAAATGATATCCCATTATTTAAAGCCTGTGATGCTTCTTATGCCGTCAGCAATGCCAAACCGGAAGTAAAGGAAACTGCAACCGCGATTATCGGAGCCAATGATGAAGATGGGGTAGTACGGTATTTACAAAATTTACGAGGAGATTGAATATGAACCAAAACTTTGAACTTTTTGCAAAGCGTTATTCATGCCGTAATTTCACCGGCGAGTTGCCGGTTAAGGAAAAACTTGAAGCAATTGCCCTGGCCGGGGTAATGTCACCAAGTGCGATGAATAAGCAACCTTGGTTGGTTAATGTCATTACCGATAAAGTTTTGCTTGATGAAATGGATGCGGCGACAATGAAGCTCTTATCCGAAATGGAAGACAAGTCGATGTATGAAAGGTTGATGAACCGGGGCGGGACGATTTTTTATAATGCCCCATGTATGTATTTAATTCTAAAACAGCCGGGTACAGACCTTGATTGCGGTATCATCACCGAAAATATCACTTTAGCCGCAACCGCGTTAGGGCTTGCCGGCGTGATTTGCGGGATGGCTAATTTTGCTTTTGACAGTGAAAAAATTAAAGGTAATGACTTTCAGAAACGAGCCGGATTTGTTGATGGTTATGAGTTTGGAATGACGGTATTAGTTGGATTTCCGCAAGAACCAGGCACAGCGCATGAACCGGATAGGGCGAAGATAAGGTTTATTTAATTCATTAATGGATATTTCTGTACTTCGCCGCAGTTGACACTCTGCTCGCTGAAAACATAGCGGTACTATAGTTTCCAAAAACGAAACCAAGTGCCGGCGTTTTAAAGCGCATTGCTTGCGAAGTCAGAAATATCCATATATGAAAGTGTTATCTAAACAATCGCATTACCCCGAAGACTTTGCCAAGTACCTGACAATCATCAACGATAATTGGTTCCATATCATCATTTTCCGGCTGGAGGCGAATCCGGCCGTTTTCTTTAAAGAAAGTCTTAACGGTAGCAGAATCATCAATAAGGGCGACAGCCATCTCACCATTACGAACTGAATTGCAGGAATTAACGAAAACCTGGTCGCCATCAAAAATACCGGCATTAATCATCGAATCACCTTTAACTTTTAAGACGAAAGATTCGCCTGCGGGTACAACTTCGGCAGGAATCGGAAAATAGCTTTCGATATTTTCTTCGGCAAAAATCGGCTGCCCGGCAGCAACATTTCCGATGACCGGCAGACTGACCATTTCTGTGCGAATCATATGGAAACTATCATCACAAATCTCTATCGCCCGCGGTTTAGTCGGGTCACGGCGGATATAACCATTCTTTTCTAAAGTCTCAAGATGTGAATGAACCGACGAGGTTGATTTAAGTTTCACCGCTTCACAAATATCACGTACCGAAGGGGGAAAACCCCGCTTCAAAATTTGGTCTTTTATATAATCTAAAATTTCTTGTTGTTTGGCGGATATTTTACCGTAGCTCATAGTATTCTCCTTTCTTCAAACCCGGTTTTCTCAATTGTATCACACTTATCTCAAAAAAGCAAACGTATATTCCAAAAATATGTTCGATTTTTTGCATTTTTTACTTGACAAAAGAATATACGTTCGATTATAATTAAAAAGAACACTCGTTCGCAACATACGTTCTGGGGCAAGGAGGTTATTATGAACAACATCGCATTATATGAAAGTGACCAACGGAGACTGCGTAACAAAAGGAAAAGACAGCGCCAATTACAAAAGAATGTCACCCTTTTTTTTACTACAATCGTCCTTGTTTTGTTTTTCTCGATAACCTGCGGCCGGATATTCGCCCATGCCGGGACTCAAGATCGGGAGCAATTCTTCAAATATTATACAAGCATTGAGGTGAAATACGGCGAAACTTTATGGTCAATTGCCGAGCAATATATGAACGGCCATTATCCTGATATCAAATCCTACATCAAAGAAGTGCAGAAGATTAACCACCTTGCCGATGAAAGCATCCGGGCAGGCCAGTATATTATTATTCCCTACTTCACCAACGAATTTGTCGGCGGCTGACGATTTGTTGCTATTCACAGCCAATTTATTAAATAAGCAAGGAAGGCAAAAATAACTTGAGTTGCATTAGGCCGCCTTTTTCCCAAAAGAAAGTTTTTATTTTATACCGATTAGGCCGTAGCAACGAATAGTATTTATTGCCTGACTGCTTAAACAATATTAGCCGTGAATAGTAACGACGATTCCTAATATTAACATTAATCTTTAGTTTCATGTTTCCATCACAACAATTTCCTGATACAATTACAATTAGCAATCTTAAGAAAATATTAAAAAATTTCCACCTTTTCTTTTAAAGTATTTATGTTTTAATGAGAAAAAGCGGATTTACGTACTTCATATGCAAATGGCGCAGGAGGTCTGAAATGATGAATATTTTAGTCTGTGATGATGATAAAGAAATAGTTGATGCGATTGAAATTTATTTAAAGCAAGAAGGTTATCATATTATCAAAGCTTATGACGGGCTCGAGGCAATCAAAGCCCTTAAGGAAAATGATATCAAACTGCTTATTATCGATATTATGATGCCCCGGCTTGACGGGATTAATGCAACCTTGAAAATCCGTGAATATTCAAGTATACCAATCATCATTCTATCGGCGAAATCAGAAGATACTGACAAAATATTAGGGTTGAATATTGGTGCTGATGATTATGTAACCAAACCTTTCAACCCGTTGGAACTTGTAGCCCGGGTCAAGTCAAATTTGCGCCGTTATACCAGCCTTGAGAATTTGAATATTGACAATAATTCTACTTTTACTGCCGGCGGCCTTTTAATTAATGATGAGACGAAAGAAGTAACAATTGATGGGGAAGCTGTCCAGTTGACACCAATTGAGTACAATATTTTACTTTTGTTAGTCAGAAACCAAGGTAAAGTATTCTCAATAAATCAAATATATGAAAGTGTCTGGAATGAAGAAGCAATCGGGGCTGACAATACAGTTGCGGTCCATATCCGCCATATCCGCGAGAAAATTGAAATTAACCCTAAGGAACCCCGTTATTTGAAAGTAGTTTGGGGAGTTGGATATAAGTGTGAGAAGCTCTAATGAGGTGAATAATGGATAATAACCATATGAACGATAATCAAAACGAAGAAAATTTACCGGAAAATACCGAGGAAAAGCTAGAAAAACCAGAAAAAAGAAAAAAGAAATCAGGGCTTTGGTTTTTCCATAGTCTGCAACACATATTTTTGGTTGCCGGTGCGGTTTTTCTTGCTTATGTTTTTATCAGTTCAATCGTTTTTGTTGAAACCGGCTATGGTGTTTATCAACGTCATTTTCTATTAGACAATTTATCCGATGATGTATATGAAGAGTCATCACTGTTTACTTCGTCACTTTCACAAAGAATCACTGATATCATTATTTTTGGGGCAATTCAAAGCCAATTAGAAACCAATGGCCAGTTAGACAGCCAGAAAATTATTGATGTTACCGCCTATGCTAACCGGTTTCGCGGGGTACCCGACCAATATGTTACCGCCTTTTATCATTTAGGTGATTTGATAAAATGGTCACAGAATGGATTTATTTATCAACGTCAGTACAAAAACGCAGCACAATTGGAAGAATTTTTTGCGCCCGAGAACGTGATTTTTAATGCCCGGCCGGTTGCATATGGAGAAACGGTAGTACATGAAGACGAAAATGGATTCGCTTTGGTTGAGTTTACCGATGTCTTTATATATGATAATGAAGCCGAAAGATATAGAGTCGTAGAAACTATTGAATTGGAATCGAATCGCCGGTTAAGGGAATATTTGAACCGCACCAGAGCTATCGATTATGACGAATTTCTTAAGTATGGTATTTTCATCAGTGATATTTTTATTGATGCTGAAACAGGTGAAGAATTTGCCATTATGACTAATGGCAGACATATGTTATTGGGTGATTTGATAAGCGAGCTTGAATATCAAAAACGGCTTGAAGAAGACCGGTTAAACCGTTCCCACATGTATGAAATTCTGGATAACCTTTATCAGACCATTGAAGGAAAAAACGTTGAAGACTATGTCGCGGATTATTCTTCGTACAAGGTATTATGCCGCGATATTGAAAGGGCGGCGACCGATTTGAGTTTTAACCTTGGTCAATATGAAAGGTATAAGGGTATTGTACATGACAGTAATGTTAGCTATGCAATTTATACAACCATAAATGGAGTACCGGCGGTTTACTCCAATTATGATGTTGGAATTGATTTGTCATCACCGATTGCCTTAGAAAAGATCGATGAAGACTTTAACCGGAGAATGGATTATTTTGGTAAGTATATCAAATATAATTCCGACAGCATGAATTTTGTCACTAATACCTATATTAATGACTCATTTATCCGCTCGGAACTGCAAAGGTTTTCTTACGCTTACCCGGAACATACTCAAATTTGGATAAGCATTGATACAAGATTCCCGGAATATGATATTTTTTCGCAAGGATACCGGGGCTTCCAAAGGTTTTTCCCCTATTATATTTATTTTCTCATTGCAGCCGGAATATGCTTTATCATGTTTTTCATTCTCCTAATCTTTTTAACCAAACATACCGGCCGGATAGTTGGTGAAGATGGAGTCTATACCAGGCTTAGGGGCTTTGACCGCATCTATACCGAAATATGGCTTGCTTTATCGTTTATCTCATTGTTTTTTATCCTTCATATATCATTATATTATGTCAATTACAGCAATAGAAACAGATGGCTTGCATTTAGTTATGGCGAAGATGCCCTGATTCTCTTTGTAGTCGGGGGATATATATACTTATGCAGCCTGCTATTTTCATTATTTTATTATAGCCTTGTCAGAAGAATTAAAGCGAAGAGCTTATTCGCCGATAGTATTCTGAAAAAATTTCTGGGTTATTTCAAAAAAGGTTTCAAAGCTGTCTTGAAATTTATGCTTTATACTTATGATAATTCCAATCTCTTATTCAGGTTTATGTTACCTGTCCTAGGCGTAGTAGTTTTTCACATCTTAATGCTGTTTATTATTGATAATATCCGCGGCAGTTTTATTAAATTTACCTTTTGCTTGTTTATTATCATCGTTGACATCGTAATTGGTACAGTAATATTTATCTCCGCAAAAGCCCGGGAAAATATCGTGGCGGGAATTAATAAGATTAGCAGTGGGGATTTAAATCATAAAGTTGAAGAAAAACATTTACATGGTGACAATCTTGTGCTGGCAAAAGCGGTTAACAGTATCGGCGAAAGTATTAGTACCGCGGTTGATATAAGTATGCGGGATGAGCGGATGAAAGCGGATTTGATTACCAATGTTTCACATGATATTAAGACCCCGCTAACCTCAATTATTAACTATATTGATTTGATAAAAAGAGAAGATATTACTGATGAAACGATTAAAAACTATGTTAATATCCTTGATTCCAAATCACAGCGGCTTAAGCAATTAACTGATGATTTAGTTGAGGCTTCGAAGATTTCTTCCGGAAATATTGAATTTATCATTGAAAAAATTAATTTGACGGAACTTGTCAATCAGACAATCGGTGAATTTGAAGACCGGTTTAACCAACGTAGTTTACAGATTAAATTAAAATCAGGTGAGGACAATTTGCAAATCGAAGCCGACTCCCGGCGGATTTGGCGGGTAATGGAAAACCTATTTACTAATATCTACAAATATGCTATGCCAAATACAAGGGTATATATTGAGATAACCCCGAAAAACTCCGGGCAAATAGCACTCTCAATCAAAAACATCTCCGAACAGCCGTTGAATTTTAATGCTGATGAATTAACCGAGCGGTTTATCCGCGGTGATGTTTCACGTAGTACTGAAGGGAGCGGTTTAGGTCTTTCAATTGCCAAAAGCCTGACTGAAGCCCAAAATGGCCGGTTTGAAATCCAAATGGATGGTGATTTGTTTAAGGTGATATTAACTTTCCCTTTGCTTGAGAATGTGTAGGGTCGTGAGTGACATTCTGACTTCGCAAGCAGACCGTTGGAAAACGTCGGCACTAGGCAGCGTTTTATGATGCCTTAGTGTCCGCTACGTTTTACATCGAGCGAGAGCGTGTCCTGCGGCCGAAGTACAGAGATGTCACACGCGGATATACATATTTTTCTACTTATCCCGCAATCTCACTGCCCGGGCGGCCATCCGGCGGCGCTCATCTTCCAAAGCGGCATAATGCTTGCGGGTAGTATTGACATCTTTGTGGCCTAAGACATCGGCAACAAGATAAATATCCCCGGTTTCACGATACAATGAAGTGCCATATGTACTACGAAGTTTGTGCGGGGTGATTTTCTTTAAGGAGGTAACGGTAGCGGCATATTTTTTAACAAGGTTTTCAATCGCCCGTACGGTAAGCCGCCGGTTTTGTAAAGAAAGAAAAAGCGCATCCTCATGGCCGGTTGCCGGAATGATATGATGACGTTTTTCAAGATAGTCAATTAAAGCATCAGATACTTCATCACCAAAATAAACTACTGCATTTGAACCACCTTTACGGATGATTCGCAAACCATTATTCTTGAAATCGACATCATTTATATTAAGGCCGACACATTCGGAAACGCGGATCCCGGTACCTAATAAAAGCGTTAACAATGCGATGTCACGGATTTTTGTTTTCGCATGATAACGTAATTGAGCGGTAGTTAGGTGGGCACCTTCCTCAACCTGGTCGAGCAAAATGGCAACCTCATCAATCTCAAGACGGATTATTTCTTTTTCCAAACGCTTTGGCATTGGCACTAAAGCGGCCGGATTGGTAGTTATCAGTTCATTACGATAGAAAAAATTGTAAAAACTGCGGAGCGCTGCCAGTTTTCGCGACTTGCCGCGTTCATCATTGGTTATCTCACGGCCGTCTTTTTCATATAAAGTAATATATTCAAGGTATTCCTCAATATCTTCACGTTTAATTTGTTCAAGGATTTCAAGCGGATAATCAACAATCGCCTGCTTCTTGCACGCACTGTTATTCTTTTGCATATATTCAAAAAATACTCGTATATCATAAGCATAAGCCAAGCGGGTGCGGGAAGAGGTCTGCTCCTGCACACCCCGGAAAAACTGCTTACAAAAGCGGGGTAAAGTTTCCAAAACTTCCCGCATTTTGAGGACATTTATTTTATTTTGCTCTTCATGATAATTTAATTTACTTTCCATCCGTTTAAACTGCTCCTATGGATTGCGGTAAAAAAACGTTCGCGGACACCGGGGTTCTCAATATTTAAGCTATGAAGAAGGTTTTTGGCATATTCCCTCTTCGTATGCCCGTCAACCGGACAAGGGCTTTTAACCACCGGTACCTCATGTTTTTTGACAAAACTAATTACATCGCATTCATCCATGTAAAGCATCGGCCTGATTACGGTCAAATCCATCCGGTCAAGATATGTCACCGGGGCAAACGTATGAAAGCGCCCTTCGAAAATCAATGAAAGCAGCATTGTCTCAACGACATCATCTTTATGATGGGCATAAGCTATTTTATTAAGCCCGGCTTTCTTAATTGCATCATTCAAGGCACCTTTCCGCATTTTTGCACAAAGCGCACAGGGATTTTTTTCACCGCGGTCGTCAAAAACTATCTTTGCGATATCAGTTTTTACTATTGTATAAGGGACAGCAAGTGTTTCACATAGCTTAGCCACCTTACTAAGATTTAAGTTTTCAAAACCTAAATCCACAGTTATCGCATGAATTTCAAAGGGGATAGGATAAAACCGTTTAAGGCCACTCAAAGCGTATAACAAGGTCAGGCTATCCTTGCCTCCGGAAATGCCGATCGCAATCCGGTCGCCCTCTTGAATCATTTGATATTCGTCAATTGCCTTACGGACATAACTTAGGACTTGTTGTAGTTTCATAAGTCTTATTTTAGCAAATTTACCCGCAAATGACAAATGTTTATTTCCGTGGTATAGTATATAAAGAAAAAGGAGCTAACCACATGAAATTCCTCATCCAACGTGTCCGCCGCGCTGAAGTGAATGTCATAACCGGTTCAACTGAAAAAATAGTTGGCAAAATTGATAACGGCTTTTTAGTATTTGTTGGTGTCAAAAACAACGATACTAAAGAAATAGCTGACAAGATGATCAAAAAATTACTTGGCCTCCGTATTTTTGCCGATTCCGACGGGAAAAGTAATCTTGATATCAAAACTGTTGACGGTGCTTTACTGATTATTTCCCAATTTACCCTTTATGCTGACTGCAAAAAAGGTAACCGGCCCTCTTTTATTAATGCCGGGGCCCCTGATTTGGCTAATGAACTTTACGAGTATATTATCACCGAATGCACCAAAGAGATAAGTATAGTTGAGTCCGGTGTTTTTGGAGCGGCGATGAAGATTTCTTTAGTTAATGAAGGCCCGTTTACAATTCTTTTGGATTCTGATGAAATTTGCTAATTTCCGCAATATTTGCTTGCAAAACCGGAAATGCAATCAATAATTGACAAAACGCAATTAATATTTGGTAGTTTTTCACTCTAAATGATTGTTTAATTAAAAAGTGCCGCCAAGAAGCACACTAAAAACAATCACAAGAAAGGAATTTTTTATGAAATTCGAAGAAAAATTACAAGAGCTTAGAAAAGGGAAAGGGCTTTCACAGGAAGCATTAGCAGAACTTTTGAATGTTTCCCGTCAGGCAATTTCAAGATGGGAGAGTGGTTTGTCATATCCGGAAACCGAAAAGATTATTACCTTAAGTGAAATCTTCGGCGTTACGGTTGACAGCTTACTAAAAGACGGAGAGGTAAAGTACGATAAAGAAAATATTTATTACGAGCCATATTGGGTTGCAAGAGGCAGACATTATGAATATAAGAGTAAACGTTTTTTATTTGGTCTTCCGTTAGTCCATATTAATGTCGGTTGGGGGGCAAAAAAAGCAAAAGGTATTATTGCGATTGGTAATATCGCAACCGGTTTCATATCGATTGGCTTTATTTCCACCGGCCTGCTTGCGATTGGCCTATTGGGTACCGGGATTATCAGTCTTGGCATATTATCAGTCGGGCTTTTATTTGCCCTTGGCGTTATCTCAATCGGTACTTTTGCTATTGGGGCGGTTTCATTGGGCCTGGTAACACTTGGGGCGGTTTCAATTGGAAGATATTCAGTTGGCGCGGTTGCGGTTGCTTCACGTATTGCTGTCGGCGACCATGCTTACGGCCATATTGCGGTTGGCAGAGTAGCTGAAGGTGTCCGGGTATTCATTGAAAATACGCCGCGGCAGCAAACTTATAATACCTCTAATATTTTTTCCACTGTCAGCAGGGAAGAAGTAAGAAAAGCTATTTTTCAAGAGTTTCCAAATATTAAGCAGTGGATTGTGAATTTTACGACCATGTTTTTGCGCTAAGAAAGGAAATGAAAAAAACGGGACACCATATGATTTACCTGCTTTGTTAGCATATTGCTTATCATATCATAGTGCTGAAAATTACTATTGACATATATGTAATATCATTATATAATATTATTACATAATAAATATATGTATATAACTATCATATCAGGGAGATACGCAAATGAAGCAAAAAGTTGGTGTCCCTAATACCATCAAAAAAATCAACGAGGCGCTGATTAGAGAAAAGTTCATGAAAAAAGAGCCGCTAAGCTGCGCTATTATTGTCGCTGAAACCGGAATTAGTATCACGACCGTGCGGACGATAGTCAATGAAATGCTTAACCGCGGCGAATTGATTAGTCTTGGCCTCGGTGATACAAGTATCGGCCGGCCATCGGAATTTTTCATTATCAATGACGATTGTTACCAAGGGATTTCTATTTGTATTTGCGATGGCTATTTTTATGTCCTGACAATGAATATCCATGCCCGGATCATCGAATTTACAAAAGTCACTTATAATCCAAAAGTCACCTGCAATTCTAATATCACCAACAGTCAAAATATCATTTACAATACCGGCGAAAATCTTGAATATCAGTTAACTGAAATAATAGAAAGCCGGTTTGATGAAAAAACCAGGGCGATTGGCATCGGTGTCCCCGGAGTGGTCTCTGATAATGGTTTTATTCAAAATATCCGGGAAAAAAATGATGAACGTGTGGATTTCGTTACCGCCCTTCAAGAAAAGTTTTCAGTCCCGATTATTCTTGAAAATGACCTCAATGCTTCGGCTTTAGGTTTTGCTAAAGCCGCCGGGACAGACAAAGATAATTCAACGCTGGCTTTTATCAACTTTATCGGGCCATGCAAATATTTTGCTGCCGGTTTTGCCGGGCAGGGTGAAATCATCCGGGGAATGGGCAATTATGCTGGTGAACTTGGCTTGATGCCTTATGATGCACGGCATGATTTTAGTGAAGTCTTATTTGATTCCGATGAAGCAAAACGTTCGGAAATCCTCGCCCGCTTGCTTTCATGGGTCTGTTGTACCATTAATCCAAAACAAGTAGTATTATGCGCCGATGCCGATTTCAAAATTAATTCCCGCAAAATCAACAAACTACTAGCTCATCATTTACCGGGAAAAATGATTCCCAAGCTGCTGGTTAGTAATGATTATGAACAATTTTATATGGAAGGGATGGCATTGTTAACATGTACTCAATTTTATTAGCTTTAATCTATCTTGCTTTTATTAGTTTAGGGTTACCTGATTCGCTTTTGGGTTCGGCATGGCCGGTAATCCAATTAGAAATGGGGGTCCCGGTTTCTTATGCCGGGATAGTTACGATGATTATGTCGGGCGGTACGATTATTTCCAGCCTGCTTTCCGGCCGGTTAACCCAACGCTTCGGCGCCGGGCTGGTGACTGCGGCCGGGGTAATGATGACGGCGTTTGCCTTATATGGTTTTTCAATTTCAAGCTCTTTTTGGATGTTTTGCTTATTTGCAGTCCCTTATGGGCTTGGCGGCGGAAGTGTTGATGCGGCAATAAATAATTATGTTGCTTTGCATTACAGCTCACGGCATATGAACTGGCTTCATTGTTTTTGGGGTGTCGGGGCGGTAATTGGCCCCTACATCATGAGCTATAGTTTAATCAAGCAACTAGGCTGGGGTAATGGTTACTTAAGTGTTTCAATTATCCAAATTTTCCTGGTGGTGATGCTGTTTATCAGTTTACCCTTATGGAAACGGAAAAAATCTACCATTTCCGAAGCGCAAAATGAGGCCCCTTTATTAAGTTTTTCCCAAATCATTAGACTAAAAGGGGTAAAGTATGTTATGGTTGCTTTTTTCGTTTATTGCGGGATAGAAGCAACAGCTTTTCATTGGGCAAGTACCTATTTGGTGAAATACCGGGGTATTGAAGCCGAAGTTGCGGCAAGTTATGCGGCCTTGTTTTTTATCGGAATCACTATCGGGCGCTTTTTGAGTGGAATAGTTTCCGAGAAAACCGGCGACCGCAATATGATCCGGATTGGGGTTATTGTAATGTTAGTTGGTATAACCACCGTCGGGCTTCCGCTTGCTGCTGATTGGCCCGCTTTATATGGCCTTGTCATCATTGGTTTTGGTTGTGCGCCGATATTTCCGGCATTTATTCACTCAACACCGGCCAATTTCGGCAAAGTTAATTCACCGTCAATTATCGGTATCCAAATGGCAAGTGCTTATACCGGTTCAACTTTTATGCCCCCGTTATTCGGTTTGCTTGCAAACGGGGTAAGCTTCGTTATTTATCCGTTTTTCATGCTGGTTTTGGTATTTTTGATGCTAATAATGACCGAAAAACTAAATAAAATTTGCGCTTGACATAGTTTTCCGGCATCAATACAATGATGATATCAAAATGATATCAAACAAGGAGCAGTTAATGGAACTTTTGTTGTGGTTACTAGTTTTATTTGTTATTTTTGTTTCCTTAAGAATGATATACCGGACATATAAACGCCGGAAAAGCGAAAATTTAGATTTTGACCATTTCGAATCAAAAACACAATACAAGCGGCGCCTTAATCCGGACAAAACCGGGCGAAGGGCAGAAAATGATTTTGTCACAAAGTATAATAGCCCGGTCGATTACCGTGACCCGGTCATAGCGAAAGATGAAGAAAACTATGATGATTGGGGCATTTAGAATGTAAGTGTACATGAAATTTGATTAGGCCGCAGTGACGAAACCAAACAAGTTTGGTTCGAGAGTTTATTGTCTGGCCTATAGCTATTATTTTTATTATTTTTATTTTTTATTGAATAATATGTAAAAATGAGGTATATTATAAAGGGTCTTACAAATCTGAGGCGGGTATAATAATACTATGAAAAAATTTACATTAACAAAAAGAAATACATTAGCAGCCAGATTGCTACTGGTTCTAATCGCTTTTCTTACAATGATTTTGGCGAGCGGCTTTATTATGAGCCGCTCTTTAAATGAAAAATTGAAGCAAAGCACAAATGAGCTGATGGAAGAAACAGCAATATTTATCTCAACCACTCTGCTCGGGCCGGAAATAGTCTTGAATTTCATTGCTGACAACGTTGAAAATATGCTGAACCGCAATGACGGTTTCGAAGCTGTCAAAAGCTATCTAATCGAAAGTTCTTCACCCGCTTTCAAAGAAAATATCCGGATGTTTGATTATTATACCGTTTATGGTTATTTTAATGTTTTCGCCGATTATGAAAACGATTTGCATGGCTTTATTGACGGCGGCGGCTGGCACCCGTCGCAGGATGCGGAGGAAGGCGAATGGGTAGCCAGCGAACGTCCCTGGTATTCGGCGGCAGTAGCTGCCCGGGGTTCCATCGTGATTACCGACCCATATATCGACCCGTCCACCCTGATGCCGGTAATTGCATATGCGCGTTTATTAATTGATGAAAAAGGCCGCCAGCTTGGGGTGATAGGCCTCGATGTGCCCTTGGATTTTTTGACCCTAATCCTTGGAAACGAACATATTACGCCGGGTGGTTATTTGTTTTTGCTGGATAACCGGCTGCAGACAATCGTTCACCCTAATGAAAACAATATTGGTATAACCCTTCATGATACTTCACATGATATATCCCGGTTTATAGATGCTTTTGAACGGGGTGAAAAAATTTCGTTACAAAGATTTACTGATTACCGGGGGGTAAACTCACTTTTGTTTGCCCAAAAGATGGATAACGATTGGTATATCGGCAAAATAGTGCCGCTGTTTGGATATTACCGGGATTTGTATGCAATGCTGCTGGTGATTGGAACTTTAGGTGCGATTCTTGCAACAGTACTGATTTATAACTTAATGCGGCTGGACAAAAATCAAGCCCGGGCGGTCAGTGAAATTGAACGGCGTGACAATCTTCTCCGTTCGGTAAATAATACCGCCAGCATTCTGCTGACCGCAAAAAATGATAAAACCCTCAATTCGGCATTGGTAAGATGCATGAAGGATGTCGGGATCAGTCTTGATGCTGATTTGGTGGAAGTATGGCGGAATGAATACCGGGACGGGAAACTTTATGCCGTCCTTAATTATTATTGGCATAGTGAAATCGGCGAGGAAAAAAGGGCGGCTTCAAATATTACCGAATTTCCTTACAGCGATGTGCCAAGCTGGGAAGAAAGATTTGCTAATGGTGAATATATCGCCGGGCCGGTTGACAAACTTTCACCTGAAGATCAGCTTTTCTTCAAATCCTTTGGCACAAAATCCATTCTGGCAATTCCGGTATATATTAAAGAACGATTATGGGGGTTTTGCAGTATTGATGATTGCCGCAATATCCGTAACCCTTCGGAAGATGAAATTGATATATTGCGCTCATTGAGTTATATGTTGGCTAATACCGTCTATCGTCTTGATTTAACCACGAAAGTTAATGAAGCAAACAAGCTTGTTAAACTGATGCTTGATTCATCACCCCTTAACTGTGAGATATGGGACAGCAATTTTAACATCCTGGACTGTAACGAAGCAACTACTAAATTCTTTGATGTTGGCAGCAAAGAAGAATACATTAATAGAATTAGCGACTTTTCACCGGAGTTTCAGCCTGACGGGCAGCGCTCGGATGAAAAAACATTAAAAATTATTGCGCAAGTATTTAGCAAAGGGCAGTGTGTTTGCGAGTGGCAGCACGTCCTGGCTGATGGAACTATCGTCCCGGTGGAAGTTACACTTGTCCCCATCGATTACGGCAATGAACGGGCGGTTATTGCTTATACTCGCGATTTGCGCGAACATAACCGGATGATGGAAAGACTTAGTGAAACACATGAACTGCTGAAACATCGTGAAGAAATGCGGGGCGCAATTAATGAAATGGCGGTTATGCTGCTTTCGCTGGAAACCAAGTCACTTGAAGAATCATTAAATCATGGGTTAAGACCGGTTGCCGATACCGCGCTGGTAGACAATATCTCGATTTACAAATTTATGGAATTTGCTTCCGGAAGTGATTTTGGTCAAATTTATCGCTGGGAAAGCGCCAAAGGGGGAACGGTCCCGCCGGTTATTGAATGTATGTCTGTCCCCAAAATTCCGATTATTAATAATTGGATAAAGATTTTCAAAAAAGGCGGTTCTGTTAATATTGATGAAAGTAATATCACTGGGGAAGAAAAGGCTTTCTTAGATGTTTGGAATATCAAATCATTACTTTTTACCCCGGTTTTTATTGACGGTAAAATGTGGGGTGCGGTTTCTTTTGAGTGCTGTGAAAGTGACCGGCATTTTGATGAAGGTAGTGTTGAGCTATTACGTTCCGCTGCCTTTTTGTGCGCAAATGCAATTATCCGCGATGACCTTGAACGTGAAATAACATCAGCGTTTGAGCGGGTTGAAGCAGCAAGCCGGGCAAAAAGCGACTTTTTATCCGCGATGAGCCATGAAATGCGGACACCGATGAATGCGATTATCGGAATGACGGCAATTGGCAAAAAAACCGAAATTGTTGAAGAAAAGGATTATGCCCTAAATAAAATTAGTGATGCCTCATCACACTTACTTAGAGTAATAAATGATGTCCTTGATATGGCAAAAATTGAGGCAAACAAGTTGGAACTTACGCCAATTGAATATGATTTTGAACGAATGTTGCAAAAAGTAATTAATGTTATTAATTTCAGCGTTGATGAAAAAGAACAGACCCTTTTTGTTGATGTGGACAAAAATATTCCCCGCTTTGTAATAGGAGATGACCAGCGCCTTATGCAGGTAATCACTAATTTGATGTCTAATGCAGTGAAATTTACACCGGAAGGCGGGAGAATCAATCTTTATACTGCTTTAACCGGCGAAGTTAATGGTGAGTGTGAATTACGGATTACCGTTACCGATAGTGGAATTGGTATTTCATCCGAACAGCAGGATAAACTTTTCCACGCTTTTGAACAAGCCGAAAGTGGCATCAGCCGTGAATATGGCGGGACCGGGCTCGGCCTTGTAATTTCAAAACGAATTGTTGAACTGATGGACGGCGAAATTTGGGTCGAGTCGGAGCTTGGCAAAGGCTCACAGTTCATTTTCACCGTAAAGGTCGGGCGCAGCAAAAAAAATCCCAGTTCATTGCTTGCCCCCGGAGTTAATTGGGAAACTGTCCGTATTCTTGCGGTTGATGATATGCCCGAAGTACGGGAGCAATTCATCAATATGTTTAAGCAATTAAAAATAAATTGCGACGTTGCTGCCGACGGGGTTGAAGCTTGCAATATTATCGAAAAGAATGGCGGTTATGATATTTACTTTATCGATTGGCGGATGCCGCGGATGGATGGCTTAGAATTAACAAGGCAAATCAAAGCGCGCAACGACGGAAGGCCGTCGGTGGTGATTATGATAACGGCGATGGATTGGGAATTTGTCAAAATCGAAGCTACTGAAGCGGGCGTTGACAGGCATATCGTAAAACCGCTGTTTTCCTCATCAATTATTGATGCAATAAATGAATGTCTTGGTACGGCAAGAAATCATGCTGAAGGCAGCGAGTTTGTTGATGGTGAATTTGCCGGAAAAAGAATGTTGCTTGCTGAAGATATCGAAATTAACCGCGAAGTCCTCATTTCATTATTAAAAGATTCGGGCATTATAATCGAATGCGCGGAAAACGGCCTTGAAGCCTATAATAAAGTGATGGAAGCCCCTGACAAATATGATGTTGTCTTTATGGATATTCAAATGCCCAAAATGAACGGGCATGAAGCAACCCGGCGTATCCGGGCCCTTCCTGCCCTACAAGGTGTGAATTTACCGATTATCGCAATTACCGCAAACGTCTTCAAAAATGATATTGAAGATTGCCTTGCTGCCGGAATGGATGCCCACCTCGGGAAACCGCTTGATATTGAACGAGTATATCATGTTCTGCGTAAGTTTTTGAAATAAGTTCAGGTTATGATATGTAATACTCATCAGAAGATTTGATACTTGTATTCTAATAAACTTATAAGTATAATATGTATGATATCAGAGTAAAAAGGTCAAACAATCCTGATTTTCTACGCCTGCTAAGCAGACAGATAGGAGTTAAAATGAGAACTGTAATTACGATTGGAAGACAATTTGGCTCGGGCGGCCATGAAATTGGGGCAAAAGTTGCAGACCATTTCAGCATCCCGTTTCTCGATAAGGACTTAGTCACCAAAGCCGCCAAAGATAGCGGGTTTTGCGAAGAAATCATCTTGAATCATGATGAAAGGCCGACCAATTCATTTTTGTACAATCTAGTAATGGATACTTATTCTTTTGGTTATAATGCCGCTCACTTTGTTGATATGCCAATTAGCCATAAGGTTTTTCTTGCTCAATTTGATACCATCAAAAAGTTAGCTGACGAAGGCCCTTGCGTTATCGTTGGCCGTTGCGCCGATTATGCTTTAAGCGAAAGGTCTAATTGCCTTAATATTTTTATTTACGCTAGTGAAGAGGATAAAATAAAATCCATCTGCCGGCAATTTGACCTCGAAGCCAACAAAGCAAGAGAGATGTGCATCAAAAAAGACAAACAGCGCCAAAGTTATTACAATTATTATACCTCAAAAAAATGGGGGCGCGCCGACAGCTATGACCTATGTATTAATAGCAGTGTCTTAGGAATTGATGGTTCGGTTAAACTGATTGTTAAGGCGATTGAGGAAATTGAGAACCGGAAGTAGGAAGAATAGGGATGCCGGTATGATGGTTAATGACCTTGAAATGATTTTATACAAAGGTGAAGGTTATACTGTTGAGTTTAAGGAAGCTGCCGACAAATCAATTGTAGATGAAGCCTGCGCTTTTGCTAATGCTTCCGGCGGAACAATTTATGTTGGCATAAACGATAAAAATGAAATTGTTGGTACAGATACAAGTAATGCCGCCCGTTCAAGATTGCAAGATACTTTAAATAAAATTGAACCTAGAATAGCCGTTAATATAAATATTCACGATACTGTCATAGTCATTGAAATTCCAGAAGGCAAGAATAAGCCTTACTCATCGCCAAATGGTTTTTATTTACGCTCCGGGCCTAACTCACAAAAATTAGACCGCAATGGAATTATCGATTTTTTGCAAACCGAAGGCAAAGTCATTTATGATTATATAGTAGATGATAAATACCCAATTAATGATAACTTCAACGAAACTGAATATCAGAAATTTTTATCTAAAGCTAAAGTTAGTGATATTTTACCACGCGAAATAATGCTAAAGAACCTTGATTGCGCTGATATTGCAGCAAATGGAACACTTTCATATACAAATGCCGGATTGTTATTTTTCAGAGATAATAGTGATAATGTCCGTTTTGATTTTTCCCATGTTGTCTGTGTCTTATATAAAGGTATTGATAAAGTATATATTATAGATGCTAAGCATCTTAATGGTGGTATTATGGATAATATTGATAACGCCATTGTTTTTTTAAAGCGAAACTTACGGTTAAGCTATGAAATTACGACCTTACAAAGAAAAAATATCTTGGAGCTGCCTGAAGATGCTTTGCGAGAAGCTATTACCAATGCTGTATGTCATCGTGATAACTTTGAAAAAGGTGCAAGGGTTATGATTGAAATTTTTGATGATAGAGTGGAAATCACCAATCCCGGTGCTGCACCAAAAGGTATTACTAAAGAAAATTTCGGAACAATAAGCATTGCACGAAATCCTGTTATTGCAAGCCTTTTACATAGAGCAAATTATATCGAACGCATGGGGACAGGTATAAACCGCATGACTGGTACTATGGAAGCAGCAGGTCTTGAAAAACCTATTTTTCAAACGGAAGGTCATTTTTTCAAGGTGATTTTTTATCGCTCACCATCAACAGCGATAGACAGCGATAGAACAGCGATAGACAGCGATAGAACAGCGATAGACAGTGATAGAACAGCGATAGACAGTGATAGAACAGCGATAGACAGTGATAGAACAGCGATAGACAGTGATAGAACAGCGATAGACAGCGATAGAACAGCCGCCGTTATTAATTACTTACAGCAATATGGTAAAGGTAAAAACTCGGATTTTACTGAATTACTTGGTTTAAGACATCAGAGAGTTAGGGAAATACTGCAAATCCTTGTTCATGAAGGATTGATTGAAAAGCATGGTGATAAACGGCACACTTTTTACACTTTGAAATAGAAATAGATTATACAAGAATTGGCTTAATACTTTACATGAGCCTTTTTATGGTTCAACCGTTCCAAAAGCATCTGATACGCCTAGATAGGTTGAACACATCGAACTATTCGTTAAACATGTCTTTTGCGAATAGTTCGCAAAACCATATCGTTTAAAACAAATAGATTTTCATAAAAAAATGTGATATAATTTTTTAGGGTTTACTGCCCTATAATGTCTTAGGAGGATAATATGTTTGGATTTTATTTTGGGAAATACTTGCGGGACAAGGGTTTGCTTACCCAAGACAAGTATGATGAAATTTTGGCGGAAATGAATACGGCTAGAGTTAAAATGGGATTAATGGCGGTAACGGAAAATCTAATGACCACCAAGCAAGCCGATGAAATAAACCGTTTACAAGCGCTTAAGGACAAAAGATTCGGAGATTTAGCGGTTGAAAAGGGCTATTTAACCGATGAACAAGTCGGCGGGCTTCTAAAAAAGCAAGGCGACCCATATCTTCTATTTGTCCAGGGACTTACGGAAAAAGGGATTTTAACCTTAGATGAAATTGATAATGAATTAAAGCTATATCAGCAAGAGCAAAACTTTTCAGAAGATGAACTCGCCGCGCTGAAAAGCGGTGATATTGACAGAATCGTTCCTTTATTCATTAAAGCTCCGGGTATTAGTGACTTAGCTAAGGAACATATTGCTTTAGTTGCCAGAAATATGGTTCGTTTCATTGATAATACTGTTACAATCGCAGCGGCAGAAATAGTATCTGATTATGAAGCCGAATATATGGCAAGGCAGGACCTTGAAGGTGACTTTTACTTATTAACCGCTTTTTGCGGTGACGGAATTAAAGAAATGGCCGTAAAATATGGCAATGAAGAATTTTCGCAAGTTGATGAAGATGCACTAGATGCGGTATGCGAGTTTTTAAACTGTAATAACGGCTTATTTGCCTCCAAATTAAGCGAAGAAGACAAAGTAATTGATATGCTGCCGCCGCTTATGTATGTAAACCCCGTAAAAATCCGCGCTAATCAAATAATAAAAATTCCTTTCATTGTATTTGGCAAACAAATTTATTTGCTGCTCAAATACGGAAATGATTTTGAGATAAACAGCTAAAGAATATAGGTAAAGAGGAAAAAAACATGACAAATATTTTAATCGTTGATGATTCAAGAACCTCCAGACGGCATTTGAGAACTTTACTGGAAGAAGAAGGTTTAAACGTATGCGGAGAAGCGGTAAATGGCGAAGAGGGTTATCAAGAATATAAAAAGTTAAGCCCTGATTTAGTAACGCTTGATATTACCATGCCGGTGCTTGACGGACTAGAGGCATTAAAGAAAATAAAAACTGATTTTCCTAATGCGAACGTTATTATGGTTTCCGCCGCCGGACAAAAAAATAAACTGGTCGAGGCGGTTAAACTAGGTGCTAGTGATTTTATTACGAAACCGTTTGAAAAAGAAAATCTTATGACGACGATAAAGAGGGTTTTGGCAATATAATTACTATCTATCTCCCACCACTTTCATTAAATTAACAAAATAATCCGGTAATGGCGCTTCAACTTCGATATATTTTTTTGATATAGGGTGAACAAACCCAAGAGTAGCTGCGTGTAAAGTTTGTCCGGATAAATTAAAAGGGGCTTTTAAGCCATTGCCATAAACTTCATCACCCAAAATCGGGAAACCAAGGTATGCAAGATGAACCCGGATTTGATGAGTCCGGCCGGTTTCCAACCGACATTCGAGCAATGAATATTTGTGAAAACGCTCGGCTACTTTATAATGAGTAATAGCTTCTTTTCCATTGATTGTATTACCTATGGCCATATCGCTGTTATTATTAAGATTCGGCAATACGGCCATTTTCTTGCGATTTTTGGGGTGACGTCCTATTAAAGTATTAATCGTTCCTGACTCATTCGCGATGTTTCCGCAAACAAGGGCAAGATATCTTCTTTCAACCAGACGTTCCTTTAATTGCCGGGCGATTTCCTGATGAGTGGAATCACTTTTGCAGACCAGAATAGCCCCGGTGGTATCACGGTCAATCCGATGTACTATCCCCGGGCGCAAAACCCCATTAATACCCGATAGGGAGTCGCGGCAATGATATAAAAGGGCATTTACTAAGGTATTACTGTAATGACCGGGCGCCGGGTGGACGACCATAGCTTTAGGTTTATTAACAACCAACAGAAATTCATCTTCAAAAAGAATATCCAGCGGTATATCTTCTGCTTCAATCGAAGGAAAAACCGCCGCCGGAACGTTCAAAAGAATCCGGTCGCCGCTCTGAACCCGGTAACTTGCCCGCAAAACACGGGAAGCCCCCTCACTCTTTTCCAACAAAACTAACTCATCTTTTAATAATTTTTGAATATAAGAACGCGAAAAAGAATCCATCAACATACTAAGATGCCGATCAATCCGTTCACCTTCCTCTTCTTCTGATACCTGAAATATATATTTTCTCATATAATTATTGACTGACCTGGTCGGTCAATCAAGCTCATTTCAATTCCCTATACTTCCGTTGCTTAAAACTCAAAAACTCAAAATCAGCATCTTTATAAACAAACATAATCAAAATAATTAATATCGCCGTTGGTACCGTCACGAGAATATCAGCAATATTGAAAATGGGAAAAGGCTGGCCAAACAGCCTGACAATCGGCACATAAATAAAATCAACCACATAATTTAACCGCAGGCGGTCAATCATATTGCCAATTGCGCCCGCCGAAATCATCGTAAGAAGAATATGAAGGCTGATAAATTTTCTTTTAACCGGGGTTTTCCAAATTACGAAAGCAATCACACATAAAAATACGATTGCTATAAAAACAAAGAAAACTTTTTGGTTCGGCAGCATACCAAAAGCGGCGCCGACATTTTCCAGATAATTAAATTCAAAAACTCCGTCAATAATACTGTAAGCCGGCTGATTTTTCAGATTAATTACGGCAAGATATTTCGTATACTGATCGGCGAAAACCAACAAAACTAATAAAATTAAATCAAAAATAATAAGTTGCGCTTTTTTCTTCATGTCTCTTCTCTCCAAGTGATTTCCTCAATTGCCGCAAGTATTTCTTCTTCTGTTACACTCGTATCAATAATAGCTTTCCCCACTTTTTTCAGCAGAATATATTTTAACCCATCGCCGGTGACTTTTTTATCCGACTTCACATATTCCAAAATTTCCGCCGCGTTAATATCACTAATTGAAATCGGCAGATTGAATGGCACAAACATATCGCGGATTTCATAGTACTCTTCCATCTTAAGATAACCCTTTTTCCATGAGATAAAAGAAGCAGCTACCGCGCCTAAAGCAATACATTCACCATGCAGCATTTTGAAATCCATCGCCTTTTCCAAGGCATGTCCAATCGTATGGCCAAAATTCAAAATCGCCCGAAGCCCTGCTTCATGCGGGTCTTTTTCCACCACCATTTTCTTGATTA
>Ga0131853_10000725_pt1 | contig 59324 bp, 61 predicted proteins | sample TergutLab28metaG_FD_92764 | JGI IMG/M metagenome (GOLD analysis project Ga0131853, IMG submission 92764) | Labiotermes labralis P1 segment gut microbial communities from Petit-Saut dam, French Guiana - Lab288 P1 (version 2) (version 2) | ecosystem: Host-associated > Arthropoda: Insects >...
AGTCCCCATGTTCCACCGTCACGGACTTCGGCTTCGGATGGTATCCATAGTCTGTCATTTTGGTTTGCATTGTATGTGGTTACGGCTTGGGTGTGGGTATGGTCATTTATTCCAGGGATGCCCGCGGCTATGCCGTTCCAGTTTGTGATTACGTTATCACGTAGAGAGGAAGAACGAGCGGCGTTCCAGTATACGTTACCAGCTATTCCTGACATTGTTCCTGTGTTAGTGTTGAAGACTTGGTTATGGGATGCGGTAGATGCCCAGAGGGTGACACGGTCACCGTTTACATGGGCTACACGGAAGTTTAATCGGGAGGTAGCCAATACTTGTCCCGCACCCACATCCGGGAACAGACGGAATTCCGCCGTTCGGTTCGTTACCCCGTTACGGGCGGCATTTAGTGTGTTCAATATGTTTTGGGATTGGGTTGGGTTGAGAGTTCCATTGGCATTGAACAGAGAGATGTTTACCGCCGCGGCAACATCGTTGTCACGGTTAGAACTACTCATTGCCCAAACGATACTGGTAGCCAGTACAGACAGTACAAATACCCCGACCATGACGAGGCTCCATGTTTTTACCTTTGGGGTTCGGGGTTTGTATGGGCCGCGGGATTTTTTGCGCGGGGGCGAGTCGGATTTTTCCGTGACGGGCCGTATCACCTTTGGTTGCGGCGCGTTCAAATCACCCCTGGCGATGCTTTGCGTTCCCCAATTGTTCTCTCTCGTTTCCATATCGTCTCCTTTGTGGTGTTTCTTTGATATCTTCGATATTTTTCGTCTTACTTTGATAATATTGGTTAGTCTTCGTACTGTCAAATGATTTTATGCAGTTTTTATATTTTGGATATCTTTTGTGGCTTGTGCCAATTTGCAAAATGGCCCGTGTTTATTGGCGGATTGTGTGGTAGACTTTTGTTATGAGATGTCATATGTGTAATGCGCGCTTGCGTGGCGGGGATGAGCGTTGTCCAAATTGTGGCAAGTGGATTGAGAGTACAAGTCAGCGGAATGACAGCGGGTGGCAATCCAGTTCGCAGAGGAGTTCCGCCGTTCCCCCACCCCGTCAGTCGCGCGAGCGGGGTCAGGGTGCGGGTGTGGCGATGTTGTTCATTGTTGCGATTGTGATTGTTGGGGGGATTATTGGGTTGATGATTGCCTTTTGGCCGAGTGGTGATGGGCCGCAGCCGCCGCGGTATAGTGTTTCGGTGGTAAGTTCGGACGTTTCCCGTATTACAACGAGTGGCGGTGATACATTTCGGATAGCATTGACCATGGAAGTTGAAAACAAAGACGAGTATCAGACGATGGTAGGCATGGAGTTTCGGATTATAATACTGCGCAATGGTGTCCAATGGTTATTGGCCCCAGGACAGAATTCAAATCCTTTTTTTCGGTCGGTGAATGTTGTCGCGGGTGAGATATCATTTTATTACGCACCAGTTTTTGACATTGTGGAGTCGTGGCATCAAGGGAATGTGGATGCGGCAGATTTGTCTTTTGAAATTAGTGTCCAGTCTGTTCAGTGGGTGTGATATAATTGGGTTATGACAACGATTGAATCAAAGTTTTCGGGCGGATTGTTGGGATATGTTTGGGTGAATGGGTTGTATTTTGCGTCTATTATTTTTACTGCGGGGTTGATGTTGCCCTTTGCCATGTGTTATCGGGAGCGATGGGTTGCCAAGCACACGACGATTAATGGAAAGCAGTTGGAGTTTTTCGGGCGTGGGCGGGTGTTGTTTTTGCGTAAGGTTGTGTTTTTGATATTTGGGCCGATTTTGATTGCGGCCGCAGTTGGATTGTTTTTCAGGTGGTTCGGGGATTCGATGGGCGGTGATGGTGATTTGCCGATTGTAGGGATGGCGTTATTGCCGTTGATTACCGCGATATTGTTTGCGTTGTTTACCGCGTGGCTGTCGTTGCGGATGAAGAAGTGGATTGTTCGGCACACGAGGATTGTTTATAGTTAGGGGGGAAAATGTGTATATAGGGTCTGCTGGCTGTGGAGGAGAAAGGGCCGCCATGAATTCATGTTGTGTTTTTAGATATATCTAGGCAGGCCACTTTCTCTTGTCCTCGCTGGCGCAGACCCTATATCTACATTTTCCCCCTTTCAACCCTTGATGTGCATTCCCCCGACGTAATCGGCACCACAATGCAGACCGATGACGGAGTTCATTTCACGTCGATAGTATAGGCGCGTGTTGACGTGCCGTTTTAATTTGGCGATTGCCGCGAACCGTGTGTCGAATGTTTCGAGGAGTTTGAATTGGCCGTTGTCCATGGTGAAGAGGCAAAATTTGTCGCGAACGATTGGAATCCAGCCGGTTGTTGTGTTTTTTACAATGAAGAAGTGTTTGATGTCGTCGTAGGGTTTTCCATCCATTATGCGTTTTGTGACCTCGAGTTGGGCCTCGGCCATGAAGCCGCTGTCAACCATTGTTAGGTTTGGGATATTTAGTTTTCGTATTTGGTCGAAGGTTTGAGTGACCTTTGTCCGTTGAGACCATGTTATATAAATCAGCTCGTCGTCTGGGTATTGTTCAAAGACCGCGCGGTATTGTTCCGCGTTTGGAGCCGCGACCTTTAGATAGGTTTCGTTTAGGACAACGCCTTCGATGTCTTCGATTGGTTCGCCGTTGTACAGAATATTGTGCGGGATGTAGATTAAGCCCATGCGTTCGGCGGCCGATTGGGTTAGGCCAAAGCCGCTGTCGGTTATGTATCTTTTCATATGTCCTCCCCCGTCCATGGGATGCCCAGTTCGTCGTAGACACGGCGGGCGCGTTCGATATATTTGTCGAACATCTCGGGCGTTTTTTGGAATTTGTAGCCCGCGATGACATTTGGGTATAGGAAGCAGTCGACGATGTCCGCGTCTTTGCCGATTTCGCAGAATGGGTCGGTTGAAGTTATGTGTTTGTCGCTGTGGTTTGCGATGATTTTGATTATTTGTTCACGTTCGGTGTCCGAGAATAGGCCGAGTTCGTTCAGCATTTCCGAGGCAATTTCGGCGGAGCGGGCGGCGTGATTTTTGTAGCATCCAGTTAGTCCCACGTGGATATCGTGCAGCAACATTGCGAGGGCGACGATGTCCGAGGGCAGGTTTCGTTTACGCGCCAGGATGCGGCCGAATTGGACGGCACCGTGGCTGTGTTTTAGTTCAAAGAGGAGGCTGCTGTTGCCCCTTGTATCGTCCAGTTTATTATTCAGGAGCAAGTCAGCGACATGCCGTTCGTACACCGCGACCCTGTCCGTTTTTGGGTCAATCATATCGTGTTTGTAGTGGTGGTAGTCGGGCATTGCTGTTCTCCTTTCAGGGTATTTGCCTTGGGGGGGGGTTATTGGTTTTGTATTTTCTGTTGGGGGGGGGTTTCTAGTTGGAGGCAAGGCAAATGGACAAATGAATTTCCTTGGGCCTGTGGAGGAAAAAGGGTCGTCAAAAACATGCCCCATTAGTGACTTTGGGGACAGACCACTTTTTCTTGTCCTCGGCCCTGCGAAAATTATTTGCTCCATTGCCTTGCCTCCTCCATATTACTGTAACATAGATTTTTTGTTTGTGTAGAGGGTTACTGACACTTTTTGCCAACAAAAGTTGGGGGTTCGGTATTATAATTGTGTAGTGGATAGAGAGTTGCTGGAACGCCATATGCAAGACCTTGGCAAGGGTGACCGATTGGCTTTGGACGGGGTCTTTGGATTGACATCGAGAGGTGTTTATCTTTTGGCGTATGCGATTTTGAGGAATTCGGAGCAGGCGAAGGATGTGTTGCAGGAGACGTATGTCCGAGTTGCCGAGAACATTGGCCAGTACAAGCCGAACACGAATGCCAATGCGTGGATTAATGTGATTGCCAGGAATTTGAGTTTGCGCCATTACAACGTTCGCAAGCGCACCGTCGAGATTGCATCCCCCGATGACATTGGCGGTAATGGAAATGGTGAGGATAATTGGATAGTGCATGATGCGTTGCGCGGGGCGATGGCGAGGTTGGGAGTGGATGAGCGCGAGATAGTTGTATTGTTTTCGATTAAGGGTTACAAGCACCGCGAGATAGCGCAAATCGTTGGCAAGCCGATGGGTACGGTTCAATGGATTTACAACAGGGCGATTAAGAAGATGAAGGGATACATGGAGGAGGGATTATGAACGAGAATGAAATCATGAAGATGTTGGAGACAGAAGCGGACAATGTGGAAGTGCCGAATGTTTTGGGTGAGGTGCATACGGCCCTGGACCAGCGGGGGTCGGTTGTGCAGGATGCGGTTATCCCCTTTCGTGGGGGTCGAACCATTTGGATACGTATTGCATTGGCCGTAGCAGCTTTGGTCGTGTTGGTTGTGGGTTCGGTAATCATGGTGAACCAATTTGCATTTGACAGTAATGTGTATGCGACGATTAATGTGACGGGCGGGCCAGGCTTTGCAATTAATGTGAACAGGGATTCGCGCGTTATTGACGTTGCCACAGAAACGCAAGACGGGTTGACGGTTTTGGATAAGGTTGATTATTCTAGGCGTGATTTTGAGGGGGTTTTGTCGGCCCTGTTGGTTGTTGCCGTTGATTTGGGATTTATTGATTCGGATGGATTAGAGAGCGGGCAAATTGCCTTTGACATTGAGACGGCCAGCGAGAGCGGGCGGACACGTTTGCGTGGTTGTGTCAATAGGAGTGTTGATGCGGCGATAAGGCATTGCCGCAATCGTCAAGGACATGGGAACGGCAACCACAACAATAGCAATTAAAAAAGTTCCAACAAAAGTTGCATGAAAGTCATTATAAGTTCAGGGAGGGAAAAATATGAAACGGTTTGGAAAACGAGTGATGCTGTCGGCTGTTGCGTTGGTCATGTTGGTCGGCGCGGGTGCAGTGTTGGCAGGATTTGCCGGCCCGAATGCGCAAGCGCGTAACGTGGACGGCGACAGCGGGTATCGCGTATGTTGGCGTCAGGATGGCATCGTATGCGAGCGCGATGGCGAGAATTGCCAGCGTAACGGCGAGCGTTGCGGATTGGGCAATGGAAATTGCGGCCAGAACGGTCAAGGAAACGGCCGCCGTAATGGACGATAATTGCATGGAAATTGTGCAGATATGTTAGAAGAACCCCTACACTTCTGTCCTCGTCTATTTTATTATCTTTGCATAGTTTAATAACCTCTGGGAATGAAAACCATGCGAATGTTATGTCTTCGCCGTCTTCGAGATGTTGGCCGTGCGGATTCTTTTCAAATTCGGTTATTTCAAAGTAGAACAAGTCCCATTTTATCGTTGCCCCAGCACATGAGATTTTAATCAGTTTTGGGTTTTTGATGTTTAGGCCGACTTCTTCGGAGACCTCTTTTATAACCGCCGTGACCGCGAATTTGTGCATATCCGAATCCCGTGCCCGTTTGAATTCGGCCAGGGTGTCGAATACTTTTCCACCGGGAAGTCGGTATTGGAAGTTGTTCGTTTCATGTCGGAATTCTTTGGTGAGTAGTATTTTGTTATCATGCACCACCAATGCGCGCACGCCAGGACTTCTGCGTGCGATTTCGAGCACCCGATTGCCGTGGTGCGGGTGTGTGGATTCGATGACTTCTATGATTTTGCCGCTGTATTTAATTTGTTCCATGGTTATCCTTTTTTCTCTGGTGAGTAGCCAAGGGTTATTAAGTCCAGTTGATTGCCCTCGGTCAAATCGTCCGAAACGTTGTACAGAGGATATGACATTTTGTGTATCATGTCACAGAATGCCTTTTTTTCGGCTTTGTATGCCTTTCGGTCATTTGGATATTTGTTTGCCAGTTCCAGTTTGTGTTCGCGGTACCGTGCCGCCCATTCGGGGTGTTCGGTTATGAATTTGTGGAAATAGATGCGTTCGTTGTATTCTTTTGTTCCCTTTGGCACTATGATGATGTGGGCGAGGGAGTTTCCCGAGTCGTCGACTTTCATGAAATTTATTCGCCCGGTTATTTCCGCGGCTCGATAATGCCATTTGATGTTGAATTGTTTCCCGTGTTTCAAGAGTTCGTCGGCGACGTGGTGTGCGTGTGAACAATTTTTCGTAACGACCAAGATGCCCAGAACAGGTTTTGCGGGCATTCCGACGATGGCGGTACTGCCTATGTGATGGATTTCGACATCCATATTTGTCAAGATGGATTCCAGTTCAGCCCTGTCGTTTTCAAAATATTCTTCCCAGGTTGCATCATATGGGACAAGTTGTGTGATGTTTTTATCAAGGCCTCTCATGTGTTTAGTGTAGCATCTTTTTCAAAAACCCGTTTACAATATTGGTGATATTTGTTATAATCTGTTGTTACGTGCTTCCGTGGCTCAGTTGGTAGAGCAGCGCACTTGTAATGCGCAGGTCGTCGGTTCGAGTCCGACCGGAAGCTCCAGACCGTTCGTATCCGAACACATCAGACGGGCTTAACTGCCCGTCTTTTTGTTGGTCAAACACCCTTACTCTAATGACGGACATATCACAAAGGAGTTATGTAAATTAGGTTGATATAGGAGAATGATAAAAATACTGTCCAAAATGTATCGATTAATATTTATTTCTTACTAGATTTAAGTATGTCAGCAAAGTTCGGCATTTCTGGCGCATCATCGCCCTTGACGAGACCAGTATTGGAGCGACTGAATAATGCTTTTAATACTAATTCACGCTCTGAAGATTCAACTGCTCCCTCGTTCATAAGAGATAAATAGAAATATGTGAGTTGTTCACGTTCTCGTGCATCACGAGCCAAGTGATGCGAACTCATGGATAACTTGACAAAAATTCTAATTAAATAAACTGCAATAGCAGTTACAACCGCGAAACTTGCTGTAAGGTGGAAGTAATTAAACCACTCGCTATATTCGTTCAGACCTCTTGCCATAAGAGAAATCATATGAAAAACAAGCCATATACTTAAAGCACCGACAAGCATACCAAGTCCCATATATACGAAACCCCAAATAGAATATCGCTTGCTCATTTTCGTCCAGTATTCAGCAGGTTTTTTCAATCGCAAATCTTCTTCATAAACTTTTTTAAGAGTTGCAAATTCACTTGTAATGTTGCCTTTGAAATCTGCGATGTCTTTCTTGAATGTTTCTACTTCCGTTTTTTTCTCTGTACCTAAATCCTCTAACTCTTTGACAACTGCGTTTTTCTTATTAGTAACCATAGCGTGAATATTATCAAAAGTTTCCTTTTCTTTCTTTGAAACACTATGCATCTTCTTGATGTAACCCATATATTCAAGACCTCTGCGAAAGCCAAGATAATAGTCTTTTTGTATGCGATTTGGCATTGCAATATCTGTATTCCTTATTCCATCTAGATAGCCATTAATAAAGTTTTGACTTTCATCTTTTAGATTTACAAGGCCTTGTGCAAGAATTGTTTTTGAACTTGGAACACCTAATAGTGCGTTAGTGCTATTTGTCAGGTAGCTGGCAAAATCCCACTGCTGCCTTGTGTTTGCTGTGTTGAAATGACTTATTGCTACATTCACTTTGGCAAAATATTGAGAGAAGAAGGGGTGTTGTTCATACTCTTTCCAAAATGCTTGCTCAGATATTAAATATTCTTCGTAGAGTTGCGCCGTTGTAAACACTAAATTTTCTGGTAGCGATTTAAGACCCCTCACTATAAAATCATTAGGAATTTGCGGAACTGAAATGGGATTTTCAGATATATGTTTTATTAATTGCTCTGATAGCGACATTCCGCCTCCTTTTTAGAATAGTAAAGCATATCAGAAAAATGTCGATACGGCAACAAACTTGGTTTTTCGGGTGGGTCGGGAGCGAAAAGTCAAGTAAATACTTGACTGCAAAAAACACATACAATTAAATTGCGTCTAGTCGTATAGCGAATGCAATACTTTGTGTTCGGATATGGTAAGGTTAGGTGGTGTTCCAGGATAGAATAAACAACACAACTGCCTATTCACTTTGTTAGTTGGGGTGTGATATAATGGGCGGTATGGAAAAATTAAGGCAGTTTGGGAAGTATGTTTCGTTTGACCGTGTTAATTGTTCAAAGGAAGTGAGCGAGGCCAGCGAGTCGTTGCCCGACCATGACCCGCATAATCCGAATGATGGGTCATGTTATTTTTGCGAGGCCCCAGGCAAGCATTTTGGTAGCGGGTATAGACCAGATTGCGGGTTGGCGGCGCGCGGGGAGAAAGTTGGGATTGGGGAGTAAATTGCCCGTGTTAGTTTATATGTTTTTTGAAAAAGTCGGCCATGTTTTGAACCGATTTTTTTGAGTCATCGCGTCGGATGTCTAGGTGGAAAACATGCCGTCCGCGAGGGTATTCATCGTATTTGTGATGGACATTGTGCTCGGCCAATTTTTCACCTAATGCAACGGACATGAATTTGGCGTAATCTCCGCGTGATGTCATGAGATATGTTGGAGGAAAATTTAGATTCATATTTTCCAGAGCCGAATATTTTTCCAAGAAATCACCTTTGTTCGTTGCCGCCCGTATAAAGCGAGGTACGAATGGCCGCATATACCATCGGATTTCGTGCCGCAACATTGTGAAATCAAATACACCGCATTTGAACGCAGCCGCGCGAATATTCGGGGATACCCCACGCGTTAGATATACCGAAATCAGGTGCGCCCCAGCCGAATCGCCAACCAAAAATATATTTTCCATATCGGCGAAATATTCCATAACAGCGGCGAGGTCGGTCAGTTGGTCTTCTATTTTATTTTTGGGTGACAGCCGATAGTTGATGTTTGCAACCGTGAATCCATGTTCGGCTATTGCATCGGAGTAGTGACTGTATAGTGATTTGTCACCATATACCCATGCCCCGCCATGAACATTTATAACAAGACCGAGAGATTTAGTGTCGCGCGGTGTATGGATGTCCAATGTTTGTTGTGGGTTGTTAGAATTAGAGTAATTAATATCACGCACAACGTCAACCGACGTCGATGGAACTTGCCGTTTGTTGCGGCGGCGGTCACGGATATCTGCTCCCCAATTATGTATTCGGATAATCATAGTTAAAACACATCGAGGAGGTCGGGGTTGTTGGTGATTGGTTTTGGGGCGTCTTCGTCCTTTTTCTTTGGTTTTTTCGGGGCGGGTTGTTCGGGGGTTGGCGGCGGTGGTGTTGCGGGCGTTGGGGTGCGGGCGTCGAGGGCGTCTTGGGCGGCCTGTTCCCTGCTTAAATTAGTGAATGACGAATAATCGCCGACCCAGCCGACCTTGATATTGCCGAGGGGGCCGTTACGGTGTTTGGCTATGATTAGTTCGGCCTCGTCCACCGGGGTGTTGTCTTCGGTTTTTTCTTTGTGGATGAACATGACGATGTCCGCGTCCTGTTCAATTGCGCCAGATTCACGCAGGTCGGAGAGCATTGGTTTGCCGTCCGCGCCTTTACGTGCCTCTATACCACGGTTTAATTGCGAGAGCAGGAGGACGGGGATGTCCAGTTCCTTTGCCATGATTTTCATCATACGGCTGTTGTCGCTGACCTCTACTTGGCGACTCTCGCGCCGTCCCGCCGTTCCAGCCATAAGACCGAGGTAGTCAATCATTACGAGGTCGAGCCCCTGTTCCCTCTTTAGCCGCATACATTTGCGCGTAATTTCGGCGGGGGTTATAACCGAGTTGTCGTCGACGTAGATGTTGGCGGCGGCCAAGGCCTTGTTCGCGGCCCAGACCCTTTTCCATTCGTCGACCGTCATGTCGCCTTTCATTGCGCGAGTGTGGCTGACCTTTGCGACACTGCAGAGTGCGCGCATGGCGAGGGATTGTTTGCTCATTTCCAGACTGAAGATTGCGCATTTTGCCCCGTATCGCAGAGCGGCGTTGAGGACGATGTTCATGCTTAAGGCCGTTTTACCGACCGACGGACGGGCGGCGATGATTACGAGGTCAGCCCGTTGAAAACCATTGGTAAGATTGTCCAATGCCCAGAAACCAGTTTTCAGACCGCGGACAGATGCCGGGTCACGTTGGATGGAGTCTAGTTTTTCGATGACCCCAGGGAGTTCGCCCGAGAGGGGGGTTAGTTCTTTTCTTTCGTCTTCTTTGCTGATATCAAAGACGGCTTTTTCCGCCAGTTGGAGGGCGGTTTGGGCGTCGGCCGTTTGGAAGCTGTGGTCTATTATCGTGTTACCCGCGCCGATGAGTTTTCGCAGGACGCGGTTGGTGCGGAGGATTTCGATGTAATGGCGGAAGTTAGCACTGCCCGGAACTGCGTCCCGAACAATTCCGACGTATGTTATGCCCCCGACCTTTTCCAGTTGACCAGTACCATCGAGGTGAGACACCAGGGTGACGAAGTCGACGGGCGAGTTTTTTTCAAATAATGTTCGCATTGCGGCGAAGATTATTTTGTGTCCAGGCGAGTAGAAATCATGTTCGGTCAATTTGGAGAACGCCGAGATGGTTGTGTCGTTGTCGATGAGGACACAGGATAGGACGCCCTGTTCCGCCTCGAGGTTGTTGGGGAGTGTGCGTGATGTTGCCGTTTGTGCGTTTTGTGCCATGGCATCATTGTATCATATTGAGTGTTATATTACAATTCCCTGTTCATTGAGGGCTTTTATAGATTCCTCGAGTTGTTCGGGGGTGATTTGTTCGGCCTCTTCCCTGCAGGGTTTGCATGCGAGGGGGCGGGTGCGTTTTTGGATGCTCTTTTTTTCGATTGGTTGTTCACATAGGATACATGGGTAGATTTCGTCTTTATCGAATGGCGGTGTCATGTGTGTTTCCCCCCTTTTACATTCGTTCGACCGTGTCGATGGCCAGAGTGTTTAGTGCAAATTCGATTGCGGATTTTGTTACCGCGCAGAGGGCGAGGTAGCTGTTGCGCTTTGTTTTGTCCGTTTCACGCAGGATGTTGGTTGTTGCGTAGAAGTTGTTGAATTCCTGGGCCAGGTCGTAGACCGCGTCACACAGGGCGTTGAGAGTGTAGTTCGTCAGCGCAATTGTGTAGGAGTCAACCAGTTTCATGATGGCGGCAAGCACAGCGCGGTTTTCGGTGCCCAGTTTGAGGTCGGCCGCGTCAGCACGTTCAAAGATAGAATTTATGCGGGCGACGGTATATAGCAGATATGGGCCGGTTTTACCGTTAAAGTCGGTGAATTTTTCCAAGTCAAAGATATAGTCGCGGCGGACGTTGTTTGATAGGTCGGCAAATTTCAGGGCCGAAAGACCCACGCGTTCGGCGACATCATCGGATGCCGCGCGCCCAGATTCGACCATTTTGCGTTTTGCAAATTCGACGACGGTGTCCATGACTTCTTCCAATTTTACCGTGCCGCCCGCGCGCGTTTTGAAAGGCTTGCCGTCCGGACCGTTGATTGTTCCGATTCCCACGTGGACGGTTTTTGTTTCGGCGGGGATTATACCGCCCTTTTTGGCGATGCGGAAGAGTTGGATGAAGTGCATTCCCTGGCGTGCGTCCACGACGTGGATAAATTCGTCAGGTTTGAAGTCGCGGTTACGGTAGTACATTGTTGCCAAGTCGGATGTCAGATACAGGTGTCCCCCGTTGCCCTTTTTCAATATAACGGGTGGCATTGGACGGAGGTAGTGTTGCGGTTCGTCGGGGGTTTTTTTAGGGATTGGGACGTGTTCGCCTTCTTGGCGCACATCTATCATAAGGCAGCCAGCGTCCATGTATGTTACACCCCGCATCGTCATGGAGTCGAGAACCATGTCGAGGTATGGTTGGGCGTGGCTCTCGCCGTTATAGGTATCAAAGGTACAGTTTAGTCGCAGGTAGTTTTCGCGGATTCTGGCGACACTGGTTTCCCTTATGCCTTTCCACAGGGTCAGATACGGTTCCTCCATACGTTGGAGATTTGCCGTGATTTCCTCGGCCCGCGCGTAGAATTTCTTGTCGGTTTCTTTGCGTTTACTTGCCCGTGGATAGACCTCGTTCAGCATGTCCAGGGTCACCGTCATTTTTGTTGGGTCGCCGAGCAGTTCCAATTCGGCGATGATAAGGCCGAATTGTAGGCCCCAGTCGCCCAGGAACGTATCCCCAATTGTCTTGTGCCCGAATGCGTTGAAGACACGACGGACGGCCTCGCCCACTATTGGAGTGCGCAAGTGGCCGATGTGGAGTTCCTTGCCCACGTTTGCCCCGCCATAGTCGACAAAGATTGTTCGTTGCTTTTGTTTTGGGAGTTTTAGTTTTTTGGTTTTCAGAACTTTGGATGCCATTTTCACAAGCGCATCGTCATTTACCACAAAGTTGAGGAACGCGGGTTTTGATACCGTAACGGTTGCGATTTTTGATTTGAATGATTTTGCGACAGATTCGGCCAGTTCCAGAGGGTTTTTGCCCAGTTCACGAGCCAAGGCAAAACATGCGTTGCATTGATAGTCAATTCCCGCAACCGAGGATGATGAGATGGTGATGTCAGCGGCCGAGCCAGGAAAAGCCTTGGCCAAGTCCAGTTCAATTTGTTCTTTTATTGTCATATGTCAAGTTTCCAGTTTGTTAGTTTTGTGTGAGCCATTCGATAAATGCGTTTGCGTTTGGGAATGAGCCACTCCGTCGTTTGACCTCGGTGCCCCCGTGAAACAATATCGTTGTTGGAACGGATGCAATGCCGTGTTGTTCACAGAGAGGTTCACACTCGTCTATGTCTATTTTTTCAAATTCAAATTTGTCACCCAGTTGTGCGGCGACATCGTTCCAAATTGGTGCAAACAGTTTGCATGGCCCGCACCATGTTGCCGAAAAATTCATTACTTTGTTTTTGTTCATGATGAAAGTATAACCCAATAGATTGGTTTTGTCATCTATGCTGTTTTATTGTAATCTTGTTGATTTGATTGGTTTTGTTGTTGGTTGCGGTCGTGGATGCCAGCCAACGGTGGATTGAATTGTTGAAAGCCGTATGCGTCTTGCATCATTTGTTGTTGATAGCGGGCCTGTTCATCCCTGTAGCGCATCCATTGTTCGGGAATCCATTGGTTCATCATTGGGTCCCATGCAAAGTTGCCGCCGTTGGGCCCCTGTTGCATGTGGTATTGACGGCCGCTGTAATCCGTATATACGTTTGGGCTTGTGTTAGAGCCGCCTCCTCCCTGACCGTCTGGGCCACCCTGGTCGCCTGCCTCGGGGCCTCTCTGTGTTTTTTTGCCGTCGGCCGATGATTGTTCTTGTGCCTTTCGCTGGTCTTCCTCGAACCGAAGCAGAGTCTCGGGTTGGGCGAAATCGGATTCCTTGACATAGTGTTCACTGGCCGCGTGACCGAATTGTTCCGCCAAGGCACGTTGGTCTGGTGTTGTTTGCGAGTTGGCGATACCGTGGTCTTTTCCGAGTTTTTTAATCAACATGAAAGAACGGCCGACGTTTTGGGTCATTTTGTTCATGATACCAATGAAGTGTTCTTTCATACGTTGGTAGAGCGGGCGCAGTTTTCGATAGGCGTGCGACGGGGCCTTCATATCCGCGACGTTTGCCTCCCATTGGTCTTTCCACGGGCCTTTTTTGTTTTTCTTTACCTTGGCATCAGCGACCTCTTTTTCCTGTTTTGTTACCGTATCCGCAAGTTCGGGCTCGCGGCTTAAAATCTCTCGATGAAGGGCACTGTTTTTGTCGATTAATCTTTGTTTGCCCGGGGCGTCGACCAGACTTATATTGTCGCTGATTTCATTTATGCGGTCTTTGTTTTTCAGGGCCCAGAGAAGACCGTTGTTTGAGCGCATGCTGTTGCGTTTTTTGCTTAAGATATCTGCAAAGGAGCTGCCGCCCAGTAGTTCGCGAACCTTTGGGTCGACACCTTTTTCGTCCTTTGGATTGCGGCGTACACCCATCCATTGACCGTCTTCTTCGATTACCCCGCCAGTTGCCTCTAGCTCGGCATGGACACGGGCGTATCCGTCTTCGGTGGACAGTTCGCTTAATTTATTGCCGATTTGACGTTGGGCCTCGTGCCAGAGGAAGGGACTGGTTTCCTTTAGATGTTTGATATCTCCGCCGAGTTTGTGTTTGATTTTGTCCAGTTTGATGTCAGTGGTGCCGTCAGGGTTTTGCGTGACAACCGACGGGTCGGTTATCATTTGCAAAATTGTTTTCCCCGCATTGGTAAGGATTGGATTCATTTTGCGGGCATATATGTCGGCGATACGTGCATTGGCGAGGGTGAAACCAGTTGCACTGATTGTACCGTCTTTTTCTTTTCGTACGCCTTGGGCATGTGGATATGCGGCGGTTGTCATGACCTGGCCCAGGAATTCGCCCCCGGGGTCGTCTTCGACGCCCGCTTCCGCCCCGATTTTCATGTTGCCCAAAAGGGTGCTGGTTGTATCGTCGCGCGCGCCGTAAATCATGGCATCGCCGATTTCTTTTATTTCGGCGGGGCTGATATCATCGCCGAGGAGGTCTTTTACCAGTTTAATTGTACCGCGAACCTCGGCCACGTTTGCGTCTTCCAATGCGCGTTGGTCGTTGCCCGCCGATGGTTTTTTGAACCCATCGCGAACATTGCGCCAAAGCTTGTCGCCCGAGTCGGCGGTTGCGTAGAGGGGGCTAGTTGAATCCCCTATTTGGTCGGTTTTTCCCGTCAGGGCGTGTTCAACCCCCTGGAGCCGTGTGCCGAAATGCAGCTGTTCATTTTCGGGCAGGTTTGCACGAAGGTCGCGCATATGCAGGTCGTTGATATGTTGTAACTCGGTGTTGGCAACAATTCCCCATTGTTCGGGGGCAAGGTTCCGAAACATGTCTTGGTCATTGACAATGATTGATTGTATTTGGTCGGGGGTTGGATGTGGTTGGCCCTTGCGACGGGCTTCTTGGATTATATATGCGGCCTGGAGCGATAGGCGCGCGGATTCCGAACGGTCGTATTGACGGGTGAGTTCAATCCTTTCCAGTTCCGTGGTTTTGGGGTTGTTTATTTTTTCTTTTAATTGTTCGGGTTTGTGCGCGATGTCATAATATTGTATCCGCATCATGCCCATTGCCTCGAACGCATTTTGATATTGGTTAACCCAATCGGGGTTAAACCGATTTTCATGCTGTTCAGCCTCGAGGGTGTTTTTTCCTTTGCCTTCCTTGGCATCACGGGCGTCTTTGTCCTCGCCTATTCCCGCGATGACACCGCCCAGAAACATGCCCGCACCCTGGGCAAAGTACTTGTCCCAATCCGTCCCCATATTGTTCGCCATAGTTTTAGTATGCCCCATCTGTCAAATTTTGCAAAACTTATTTATACCCTTTTGTGTTCAATGTGTCACCAAGAATAGAAGCACGATAGAAAATTTGATATGTAATTACCTTTAATTTTATATATGCCGTCCACCTGCGCCGCCCCTTTAAGTTGATTGCATCGGATATGTTTTTCAGTTCTTGGCGAAGTATCGGAACAAAGGTAACGGAAATAGCAATAAGCAAAGAAACCTTTGCCGTTCGTATTCCGATTAACCGTAATGGAAACAATAAGCCTTCGATACCCGTTGCTATGTTAAGGGTGCTGATGCTGGCGGCGAAGGCGAAACTGAAGATGCCTATTACAACAATCCGCAAAGCGTTCAGCATTGCGATTTGCCAATCAATAAAAAACATATTAAACAAGACGGCCAAAATAAAAAATGGAATAAGTGCCGTTGCGTTTTGGATAACCGTCGACATGTTTCTTTTGAAAACAAAGCGCAATGTCAGCATATAGAGCAATGTAAATACCGCATAAGGGGCAATGAAGATATGTGGCAAAAAAAATATCGCAGTTGAAATAGTAAAGAGAAATAGTATATAGAGGGTCAATGCGACTTTTTTAACAAGGGTCATAGCTCTATTACCCTCCCCCGTTGTTTTTCCGAAAGTATATTTGTCGTAAGAATAATTGTTGTACCCCGTGCGTTAAGTTTCCAGAGTAGTTCGTATATTTCAACTTTCCCCTGGGTATCAAGCATTGATGTTGGTTCGTCGACAACAAGGTACTCGGTCCCCATGGCAAGCACACCCGCAATTGCTATGCGTTGTTTTTGGCCTCCACTTAACTCGTAAGTGCTTCTGTTCTCGAAGCCTTGCATCCCTACCCGTGCAAGTGCGTTTGCGACACGTTCCTCGTATTCTTCTTTTGGGATTTTAAGATTTTTTAACCCAAACACCATGTCATCCCAAATGCGGTCGAACAAGAGATTGTTTTCGGGGTTTTGCATAACCATACTTATCTTTTTTCGCAATTCGTAAAATTGCCGTCCGTTTTTTGTATTGATGCCATCGACATGGATGTTTCCGCGCCGAGGCGCAACCAAGCCACAGATAAGACGGGCAAGCGTACTCTTTCCGCCGCCGTTTTTTGCGGACAGAACAATAAACTCGCCCTTTTCGAGAACAAGATTATATTTTGTGAATACGTTTTTCTTTGCCCCTCGGTGCCGAAACGACACCCCGTCCAGAACTATTTTCTCTTGTTCCATAGACCTCACCCATTGGTTTCGTCGTCATCGACTTCTTCTTCGTCGTCATCGTCCGCATCATCAAGAGGGATATCAATCAACAAAAATCTGTCTATTGGCTTTCGTAAAGACAATAACACCCCATACATCACAGGCACCATTATTGCATACAGGATTGAGAATAATACTATTCGGTTTACAAGGACGACCCAGAAGCTGGCGATAAATCCCAGATGATAGAGCCAATACGACACGGCGAAAATTCGGTCAACGAAAAGAGATAGCAACGATGCGATTACAAGCGAAACGGCAAACATTACTTTGTTTTTGTTCCATTTGTATCTGCGGAACAAAAGCAATCCGAAGACAAATCCCGAGAAGGCCCAACTGGCCGTGAACCCGGGGAAATATGCACCGCGTGGCATGATTATCGCACTTATAATATCGCCCAAGGCACCAACCACCAAACCGCCAAACGGCCCCAAGACATAACCAGCGATTATAAGTGCGGCGGGGGCAAAAGTCCAATCACGAGCCGTTCGTCCGAATGCACGAAACTGGGCGGGGGCCGCGGGCCCGTCAAGAATAATGAACAGTGCAATAAGCAATGCCATAACGACCAAGACAACATTTGGATTCATGTCGGGCACACCGAACATCTTGCGAAAGCCCTTTATTGGTTTTTTGAAAAAATTCTTCATGTTAAAATAACTCCTTTTTGTTTTGAATGTACATGTTCAAATAAAGAAGATTAGCCCCACTGGGCACAAATTTTCGCCAAAATCCATTGCATGGACGGACAGATATTCATGATGTTGATGTTACCTTGACATAGATAAAAAAAACCATTGCAATACACCTCCGCAGCTCTTGGTCGTTTTCCGACCCTGCTGTAACTTGCATTTAAGCATTATCATGCTACACCGCATTAATTCGTAAGTCAAGTGAAAGGCATTCCAGGCACAGGGAATTGCTTTACTTGTTTCGCATTGTTGGGAAAAGCAGGCTCTCGCGGATAGAGTCAGTTCCCGCGAGCAGCATTACAAGGCGGTCGACGCCAAGGCCCTGGCCCCCGCATGGTGGCATACCGTATGCCAGAGCCGAGAGGAATTCCTCGTCTACTTGCATTGCCTCGTCATCGCCCTTTGCGCGTTCGGCCGATTGCGCCATAAAACGTTCGCGTTGGTCTATTGGGTCGTTTATTTCGGTGTACGTGTTTCCCATTTCGCGCCCCATGATGAACAATTCCGCCATGTCGGCCAATCGCGGGTCGTTTTTGTCACGTTTTACAAGTGGTGCGATTTCGACCGGATAGCCGATTATAAATGTTGGTTGAATAAGTGTTTTTTCAACGCATTGTTCAAACGTTGCGTACAGGAGGGTTCCCCATGTTATTGAACGTGGAAATTCCAAGCCCAGTTTTTTCATGCCCGCGGTTGCGGCCGTTACATCCAGTTTTGAAAAATCCAATCCCGTTACATCGCGCACCGCATCAATCATTGTCATGCGTTTCCATTTACCAGACAGGTCAAGTTTTACCCCTTGGTATTCAAATTTAAGTGTGCCCTTTACCCTTTGGGTACAGTGTTGGATGAGTTCACGAAAGACCTCTATCATTACCGCCCTGTCTGCGTATGCCTGGTAATATTCTAACATTGTGAATTCGGGGTTGTGTTTATAGCTAATACCCTCGTTACGGAACACCCGCCCGATTTCGTACACACGGTCAAAGCCACCGACGATGAGGCGTTTGTGGTGCAATTCGACCGCAATACGCAAGAACATTTTCATATCCAATGAATTGTGGTGAGTTATGAATGGACGTGCGTTTGCCCCACCCGCCTGGTTTTGCAGGACGGGGGTTTCGACCTCGAGATAATCGCGTGCGTCAAAAAATTCGCGGATTGCGGTTACAACACGACTGCGGGTGCGGAAGATGTCGCGAACCTCGGGGTTGGCAATCAAATCCACATGGCGGTCGCGGTAACGCATTTCGGGGTCGCGCAGGCCCGCATGTTTGTCAGGGAGAGGGGTCAGGGCCTTTGACAACAAGACGATTGATGTTGCGTGGACGGAAACCTCGCCCGTTTTGGTTTTGAATACGGTACCGTTGACACCAACGATATCGCCCAAATCCATATCGCAAAATGCGGCGTATACATCCGCACCAACATCGTTGGTTGAAATATAGAATTGAATTTTGCCAACGCGGTCCAGGATATGCACAAACGATGCCTTGCCCATTATACGTTTAAGGATAATGCGCCCAGCAATTGCTACGGGTTTGCCGTCAAGTTTTTCAAAGCCATCGATAATCTCGCCCGATTGGTGAGTTTGGTTGAACACCGTTTGGTGAAATGGGTCGCGCCCCTCACGTTGGAGCTTGACGAGTTTCTCGCGCCGTACCCTGGCCTGTTCGGCGGTATCAATTATTTCCGTTGTTTCCATAGGTTGCAAGTATACACAATTTCGTATAAAACGGCAATGGTTTCAAACAATACCAAGGTGAAAACCGCAGAGTTGACAAAGAAGCTGCAAGATGATTTTGGCGCGCCGTTTGATTTGAAGGCGCGAGAGTTTACGGTTGCGGGCAAACACCCCGCCGTTGTGTATTTCATTGATACGATTGCGGGCGGCCAGAGGGTGAGTTTCGAGATATTGTTGCCATTAGTCAAAATACAACCATCACCAAAAGGCGATATTGTAGACGTTGTTACAAAAGAATTGGTTCATATATGTTCGTTCGAGGTCAAGGAAACATACGAGGATGCAACAAAGGAATTATTAAACGGCAAGTCCATAATGGTGATAGAGGGCCAGGAGGGTGTTTATATATCCCTGGACACCACCATCATGCCAGGGCGTGGCGTAGCCGAACCGCCGACAAACAGTGTTGTTATGGGCCCGCGCGAGGGGTTTACAGAAAACCTGGTTATGAACATTGGTTTGGTTCGCAAGCGGTTAAAGACCCCTGACCTGACCTTTACCAATGAAATTGTTGGCAAATACAGCAATACCAACATTACAATCATGTACATCAAATCCATTGCCGACCAAAAGATTGTTGACCGTGTTATCGAGCGGATAAAGAGCATTGAAATTGACGGGATATTGGATAGCTTTTACGTAATGCAGTATTTGCAATCCGAGGCATTGAATATCTTTCGCCAGGTAGGTAGTGCCGAAAAACCAGACATCATCGCATCAAAGCTGTTGGAGGGCCGTGTTGCGATATTCGTGGACGGCAGTCCGATTGTTTTGACGGTGCCTTATATAATCTTGGAAGATTTACAGGCCGCGGACGATTATTACACGAACAACACTATTGTCACCCTGCGCCGTGTTATACGGTTATTCGGTGTTGTTTTGGCGATTGTGTTGCCCGGACTTTATTTATCGTTGCAGCTGTACCATTACAATATTGTTCCGTTAAACACCCTGTTTATGATTACCAACAGCATCGAAAACACGCCGTTTTCGCCGATGATGGAGTTGTTAATTATATTGGTGTTGTTTGAAATAATGTACGAGGCCAGTTTGCGTATGCCGCGGCATTTGGGCGCGGCGACAAGTTTAGTCGCGGCGTTGGTGTTGGGCGGTGCCGCGGTCGAGGCGGGGTTGTTATCCGCGCCAGCCGTGTTGGTTGTTGCGTTGGCGATGATTACGATGTATATCCTGCCCTCTTTGGCACCCCAGATTTCGTTGCTGCGTTTTGCGTTCCTGGTTGCCGCGGGGATACTGGGGTTGTACGGGATTGTGATGCTGGGGATTATGTTGGTGATTTATTTGTGTTCGTTGGAAAACTTTGACACGCCTATCATGGCACCGTTTGCACCGCATGTTGCGGGCGATGACAAAGATGCAATTATCATGGCCAACATCAAAGACCGAACAAAGAGACCAGGTAGCATTCCAAATTGCAACAAAACGCGCGCCCAGGGTACCCCCGGTGGCGGTATGGCCCCGCGAGAAAAAGGGGGTAACAAAAAATCATGAAAAAGATTTCAACGCGCCAGTTAATTATTTTCTTTTGTATTTACAGCTTTTCGATTAAATTTTTGTCGCTGCCTATGTTGTTGTCCCAGGGGGCGGGCCGTGATGCGTGGATTACGGCGGCGGTTGGCAGCTTGGTAGAGTTATTGGTTTTATTTGCCGCGTTAAACATTATCATGGCGGGACGGGACAGCGATTCGTATTCCGACCTGCGCAAGAATATAACGGGCATCGGCGCAAAGATAATTGTTTTGGGGATGTTGTTTGTTTTCATGTTGCAGCTATTGATATTGACCCAGTCAACATTTGCCTTGGTTTCCGAAAATTTATTTACCGATTTCAACATCCATAAATTTATGGTGCCGTTGATGTTGTTGGGTATTTTATTTTGTTTCGTTCCCGCACGTGCAATCTTTCGCGGGGGCGAGGTTTTTTGGTTGCTGATTATTATTGGTGTTGTTTTGTCGGTATTACCCGTCATTACCCAGATGAAAGTATCCGAGGTCACGCCCGTAATGCAACATGGATTACGACCGATTTTAACCACATTGTTTCGCAATATGATTTATTTTGAATCGGCGGCATTTTTGTTTATCTTTTCGGGCGATGTTGAAATCAAAAAGGATTTCCGCAAAAAATTCATGGGTGTGGCGGCGATACTGGCGGTGTTCTTTGTTTTCTTTGTATTTATGTTTACCGCATTGTTTGGCCCGTTGGCATCATACAAAACGGTAGCGGTGGCGAACCTGACGGTTTATTCGGCTTTCCTGACCCAGGGAGGGCGGTTAGATTGGTTGTTGATTTGCATATGGCTGTTGTTGCTGTTAGTTCGTTTTGGCGTTACGTTCTATTGCGCGTTTGCGTCGGTGCGATATATTTTCAACGTAAAACATCGTGCGGGATATATTGGGTTTGGCATTGCGGTTTTGTTGTATGCACTTTATTACTTTGTTTTCATAAACAACGATGTAATCGGAACGTTGCGTATACCTATATTCGTCCTGTACTTTGCGATTCCGTTTGTGTTTATTGTGTGTGCCCTGTTGAACAAAAAAAGGGGCGCGCGGGGTACCCCCACTGGCGATATGGCTTCACAGAAAAAGGAGGCCGCTTGTGATTAAGTGGATATGGAAAAAAAAGATTGTTATTGTTGCTTTGGTGTTGACGGTTGCGTTATTGCCTTTTGCGTTGACGAAACCCACAGTTGTCATCACCAAGACCATTGTCACGGCAATGGGAATAGACAAAGCCGACGACGGGTACACGGTGTATACCGAGTCATTGATATTTAACTTTGACCCCTTTGGCGTGCCCGAACGCGAGATTCATTTTGCCACCGCCGAAACAATTCCTGCGGCCATGAAAATCATCGGGCAAAACCGCGGACGTAAATTATCGCTGTCGCATTGTACGGTTATTACCCTGGGCCATGAATTGGAGGAATCGGATTTCATCAAGTTATTGTGGCCATTTATCAAGCGCAACGACATGAGTAATTCCGCCGTGTTATTTTGGACGGATGACCCGGTCAAAGGCGTCATGCAAACCAGTATCGATTTGGGCGATGCCAGAAGTGCCCTACTGCAACAGATGGCCGAGTTCAACAGGCGAACAGACAAGTTCGCGGCAAAGACATTAGAAGAATTTGTAAAAGACATGATGCGGGACGGTCAATCCGAATTGGGTGTTATCAACATCAAAGGCGAAGAAATGATTAACGAGGGCAAGACAAAGAAAGTATCTAACAAAGACAAGTCATAACGCCAGCGGGGGCTCCCCCGCTTAAAACTCTTCGGAATCGTTTAGGGTAATAGGTGGGATAAGCCAGTTCAGCAAACCACTGATTAAAATTATTATAATTGTCGGTATGTGGACGTTCAGATATGGGTACAGGAATAAACTGCGGATGCCAATGTACAACAAAACCACACAGAATACGATTTTGTATACAAGGTCCCAACGTTCGGCCCGATAATACGTTTCATCATAAATCCGATAGACCAGATAACCGATGTATGCCATCACCGCGATAATGCCCAAAAAGAAAATAATGGGCGTCAAGTTCCATGCACGGAAATCGTCGGCAAAAACCGAGAGATGGTCAAAAAAGAACATGGCCGACATAAAAAGCAGCATGCATGCCGTAATCACCTTGAAAAGCACCAAGTACCGATTGGGTATGCGGCGTTTTTTCTTTTCCCCCACCATTATGATTTCATCATATCAAACCCTTATCAATTTGGCAAGCCGAGTACCGTATATATATGCCTCGACCTTTTTGCCTGTGGCCGCCTCTATTGCGCTTTTATACATGTTTAATTGCGGTGCGTACCGTTCAACCAATTCGGCCTCGTTTGCCCGCGTTGTTTTATAATCAATCATAATCGTGCGGTCGGCAGAAGTCGCCAAGAGGTCAATCACCCCCTGGACCAAAATGTCATCAATCCGTTGGATAAACGGAACCTCGGCATGTAATTTCATGTTCGGGAGGAATTCGCGTATAATACCCAGACATTTTTCAACATCAGACCCCACCAACTGGTCGATATCCGTCCGCCCCGCGATTGCCATCATCATTCCATTGTGAAATGCGGTACCGTAATCGGCACCCCTGTCCCGTACAAACGGCATGGTTTCGGCGGTGTGGTCGGCCGTGGCTTCCTCGGCCCGTGTTAACGATGTTACCGAGTTTTTCAACACCGTGTGTGTGCCGACATGTTCCACCTTTTCATGGTCAAAAATCCGTTTGTATTTGGATATGGTTTTGGCACATGTTTCGTTACCCAATGCCCGCGGAATGTGCGGCGTTTCGATTATTTTAATATCATCAATCGGTGTGACCGTCAATTTGAATTCACAATCGGGAATTGTTTTGAAAATGGTGGGGGCCATCATATTAAAATATGATTTAGACTGCGACACCATAAAATCGGTTGTTGGGATATTTTGCCGTATACGGTCGACGTTTAACGAACCGACTATGATTAGGCGGCCCTTTGCACGGGTCAGGGCGACATAGAGCAAACGAAGTTCCTCCATCACCTTGAATTTGTCCAGGGCATGTTTCGCACCGATTGTTGCAATGCTCTTGGACTTTGTGCGGCTGATGGAATCCGTATGCAGCATACACAGGCCGCAATCACGGTCAATCATTATGATACGGGATTTTTCCATCGGCGGGTCGTCCAGGTCATTTTCGGTTGTGAACAAAATTACAATCGGAAATTCCAACCCCTTTGATTTATGGATGGTCATTATTTGGACACGGTCACGGGTGCCGCCACCCGCCGCCAATTTTATTTGCAGCATTTCATTTTCAACCAAATACACATATCGCGCCACCGACATGCCGCGCAGTTTGTTCAGATACCTGTAGACGTTTTGTACGCGTTCCTCGCCGTTTTCCAACAAAAGGAGCTTTTCCATAATTGAAAATCGCGCAATAAACATATTCAACAAATCCGCAACATCATTTCGTTTTGCCAGTATATGAAACTCGCTCAATACATCGAGAAAGTCTTTTGCCTTTTCATTTGGGTCATTTTGAAGCCGTTGATACCAATTGTCCCCCGCCCCATTGATTTTGATTTGCGCCAATTCATCCGCCGTGAATCCGAATACGAACGTTGTCATTGTACGAACCAAAGGCAAATCATTTTCAAAATTTGATATTGCGAAAAGGAAATTTTCCAACACCGCAATTTCAAATAATTCATGCGCGTTTTGTTCACGCTCCACCGCCGATTCAATGTCGCGTTTTGCCAGAGCTTGCTGCAACGCAGCAAAGTGTGTTTTTTTACGTGCCAAAATTACAATGTCGGAAAGTTTCAATCGCGGGTCGGACTTCATCAATTCGGCAATGCGCATGGATACCTTTTCGCATTGGATTTGGATTTTGCCCGGGTCGGGTTCACGCGGTTCGTCCGCGGTAATGTCGTACGGGGTTGTTGATTTTTCTTGTTCCCCCTCATCCTCGTCATCTTTTTTTGTGTCCAACAAAATTATCTCGACGGGAACGGCATCCGTTTTCTGGGGCGGGATTTTGAATTGACTGGTCAAATTATAATCCAGGCCCAACGCGGTGGTCATTACCCGCCCGAATACACGGTTAACGAAATCAAGGATTCCCGGTTCGGAACGAAAGTTTTCATTTAATTTTATCACATGCAAACGATTGTCATCCAAGCGGCCTGTGAATATCGCGACCTCGGTACCCCTGAACCCATAGATACTTTGTTTCGCATCACCCACCGCAAATGTGTTTTTGTCGCCCGCAATGCGCGAGAGGATTTCCTCTTGGACCGGGTTGGTGTCCTGGTACTCGTCAACAAAGATATATTTGAATTTCGATTTTTCACATTCCGCAATTTCGGGAATCGCCAAAATTGCCAAGGCATGACGTTCCATATCGGAAAAGTCTATTTTCCCCGCCCGCTCCTTTTCCGTGTTGTATCGTGTGATGAATGTTTTGACCAGGTGAATTACCTGTCCCACCACACGTTTGTCGCGTTTTTGGCCGTTAATAACATCTTTTTTTGTTTTTGGGAAATCGTCCCAAATTTTCTTTAGATGTTTTTTGAACTCGTCACGATTTTTTTTGAATTCTTCTTTTTCGGAAAAATCGCGGGCATTCAATGTCGTGAAGGTATTGTCCAGCAACAAACCTTCGTATCGTTTCGCATCACGCAATTTCTGGGCCATTTCTTTTGCGTGTTCAATGAATGGGATTGCCTTTGCGGCCCCCTCGTGTTCGGCCGCAATCATAAACGATTGAAATATTCCGTGATAATGTTCACCCAGTGAATTGTAAAAATTCAAGATGTTCGCAACCGCGGGATTGTTTTCAAAATCATCCGAATATGCACCTAGGGCAATATTTTCCAACCATTCAATCGCGTCACGGCGTGATGACAGGAAATTCGCGATTTCACCGACCAGGTTCTTTAACCCATCGGTGCGACGGGTGACACAGAACGTATCAATAGCCGCCCGACATCGGTCATAATTTTCGGCAATAATTTGGTCAAGTAATTCCGATTTCAAAATGCCCGCATCCACATCATCCAATACGGCCATCGCGGGGTCCAGGCCGATTACGTTAAAATTGGCCTTGATAAGGTTTTGACAATATCCGTGAAAGGTTCCTATTGCGGCGGCACCCAGTTGCGCGGATAAATCTTCTTTGACCGTTTCCTCTAACTTTCTTCGCAACTTTGCCCGCATGTCTGCGGCGGATGCACGTGTAAAGGTCAGCACCAAAATTTGCGACAGGTCGACCTCGGCCCCCGCAATCATTTGTGCTATGCGTTCAATCATTACGGTTGTTTTGCCGCTGCCTGCACTGGCACTGACCAATAAATCCGCATTGCGCGTTGTTATCACGCTTTGTTGTTCGTTCGTCCATTTAATCATTTGGCACCTCCGCGGGCTTTGTCGCGGTGTTGGCACAATGCACCATACACACAATACCCGCAAACATTCGCATCAACACGCGAACATTGGATATATCCATCCGACATGTGTTTTGCCGCCAAATCAACCATTTGCCCCGCATAATCCATCATGTCACCAATCGGATGTTTATCCACGAAAATGCCCTTTGGTTTTGTGTCACGGTCATACCCCGCCGAAATCGGAAAGTACACCGCCCCGTGCGGCACCGCATTATATTCACGCGCCGCCATGCCCAGGTACAACGGCAACTGTACCTTTGTACCGTTTGCCAAATCACGTTCGGAAAATTTAACATTTGAACCTGTCTTGTAATCAACAACCATAACCATGTTGTCGGCCATGTCGATACGGTCAACCTTTCCAAAGAGTTTCACCGCGGCACGTTGTTCTTCTAGCCCCCGCTCTACCGCGATTGGGGCGAACGGGCCGTCGGCGATTCCCTGCTTGATTCTTTCGCCTACACCAATGACCTCTGTCCGTAAATTTTCAACCAGGGGCCGATTTATCGGGTCGGTTGCAAAGTACGAAAATTCGCGTTCTTGTAATACGCTCTCCAAAACCTTTTCGATACTTTGTTCTTTTTTGTCAACGATGCTTTGGGTGTACAATTCCACTACCCGGTGTATCAATGTTCCCATCACGTCCGCCCCAACACGGTATCGCGGACGGGCACGTAATTTCAATCCACGTTCAAGGAAATTCTTATACGGACATGCATAGAACGTTTCGACTGTACTCGGACTGGTGTGTCCCTTTGGAAAGAACAATTCACGACCGTTTGCGATATTGCCTTGAACGCGCGACAAATCAACAATAGGCAGTGAATTTAACTCGGCGGCCACCAACAACGAATTGTAATAAACAGGGTCGGTAAATGCCATACCCGACGTAATCGCCGACAAAACACGCGAGGTTGCAAAGTGCCGCGAATTAATTGTTAAATCATTTTCAAGTGATTTCGGATATTTTTTCAGGATTTTTTCAATGATGTCGCTGGTGTACCCTTCCTCACCGCCTGCACTGGTTGCAACGTGTGAAATATGTAATCCCGTGGTGGCGGATGTCATGATGTTAAATGCGGCGGTTCGTGCACGCTTGTTTTGCATTGTTACGGTTGGCTCTATTCGCACCCTGTCCATGTGCTTGATGTCGAACTCGGTCAATATTTGCGTATCCGACCCGGTTGCCGGGAACGTGGCCTCGGTCGTATTGGCGATGAAAATATGCGGAACAAACGCCGATTGATATTCCGCGGCATTTGCAACCATAACGCGGTTGGCAAATGTTGGAACAATGGACACGGACGTTGAATTGCACAATGTCGAAAATAATTGCAAAAACTCTCCCGCATTCATTTTCATGTCGCCGATTAACTCGGCGGTTGTCTCCAACAAACCCGAAACCCTCTCACGTGATTTGGCAAAGATTTTCCCCTCGTCAATCGATAACCCCGCGGGGTCAACAAATTCGGATATTATGGTCAAAATGGTTTCGGATATTTTTTTAACCGTTTTTTGTTTGGCCAATGCTTTTATGTGTACATGAATTTTTCCCAATCCGAATTCATCATGGACGCGTTTTATCCCCGCATTGGTTTTTATGCAAAATCCCTCGATGGCAAACAGTTCACTTTGTTCAATTAAAACAAACGGACTTTTCAAAACCGCCAGCAGGTTTTCCGCACGGTCATATTGACACAATTGCACCATGTCGGTCACAAAGGCCGCGATGGGCGTTTCCAACAAATCCACACCCACATCCATATTTACGGCAATGTTGTTTTGGGCAAATGTCTGGGCAAAGATTTTTGCCGTATTTTTATAATCACAGAGCAACACAACGATGTCGGTCGGTGGTACCCCGCCGTTTAACAACCCGCGGATTTTATTGCCCAGGTACACCGCCTCGTCATTAACGTTTTTGTGTTTGGATATTTTTGGAATTACATGATTAATTTTTTGTTTGATTTCATGTGTTTCGGTGGGCATAATTTGAGACTCTAATTCGCCCTTTGATTGAACCCCAATCATTGTACTGTGAGCATGTTGGACAAGATGTTCCAGGACACACAGACGCTGGGGCGACAGGTGGTCGAAACCACAAACAAATAATGCGGTTTCACGCAAGAGTTTACTGGCCCCCGCATTATCAATCAGGTAAGACAGCATCCCGCCCGTATCAATGTGTTCCGCAATTAATTCGCGATATCGGCGATTAATTATCGCGATATCGTGCATTTTTTTGCGCGTTATCTCGGTCTTGGCATTTTTTTCGATTGTGTCAAAATCAACCATACTGGAACGCAGTTGGTTTATCGCGTTAAACATTTTTTCCGCAAAGCCATAGCTATTGACACTCTGGGCAAACCAAACCAACTTGTCCGCCACATCGCGAATGGCCCGCCATAAAAACAGGACGGCGCGGGTCTTGTCCAAAATTATTGGTTTGTGCCCCATCTCGGTCGTAATAATGTTAAACAACATCGAAAACGTAACAACACGTGTGTCAAGGAGGGCGGGTATCTCCCTCAACAACCGCCGCTCACATTCCAATGTGAAACGGTCGGGCACCAAAACCCATACGGGCCGCTCGAACTTCTGTGCCTCGATGCGTGCACATTTTATTACCTCGTCAATCGTTCTGGATATATTTTCACTCTTTAGTATTTTCACGGGCATGTAATCATTATACCACGAGAGCCATCGCAAGCAAGGTTATCGCGGAATCGACGGAAACACCCCCACTCTTGATTTTGTGTTCCAAATCCAGGGCAAACCGATATATCCGCGCAATACGCGGGGCCAGGTGTTTGTTATCACGACGGGCATAGTTTATTGCATATGGACTGCACTTTAATACTGCGGCCACCGCATCGTTGGGGGCGGTTGTCGCCAATGAATAATAAAGACGTCTTACGGTGGAAACCAAGCTCCCGAATATCGCATATCCCTCGGCACCCGTGGCGGCCAGTTTTTCTTGGATGCGTTTCGCCGTGACCATGTCACGTTTGGACAATGCGTTGCCCAGTTCAAATATTTGAAATTCCTCGTCCGCCGAAACCAATTCCCGCACGTGTGTATCTTCAATGGTTTCGGATTCCAAAAAGGCCACCAGCTTGATGACCTCGTTATTAATCCTCGAAAAGTTATTGTTACAATATTTCGCCAACGTCGCCGCAGCCATTGGTGTTATCGTGCCACCGATATCTGCAACCTGCTTTATTATTAACTTTTGCAAAATGTCTGGTGCAATCGGATTGCAATTTACCGCGGTCATTTGTATTTTTGTTGTCAATTTCTCGGTATATTGTGTCATTATCAAAACACAAGATGGATTTGGCTTTTTAATATACTCGGCCATTTCACGAATTGTTGCATCCATGATGCCCCGTACAATGACAACGCGTTTATCACCGAACATCGAAAATGTATTACACGCCGCCATAATCGCGGATGGGGTCGCGGTTTCGTCGAACTTTGTAACGTCGGCGGACTGTGAAAAATCGCGCACCAAATCAACGGCCTTTGACACCAAAAAAACATCCGTACCGTGCATAATGTACACGGGTTCGATGCGTTCGCGCAAAGATGTCTTCAGTTGTACGAAATCCATTACTATGTATTGTAAATCACAAGTGATAAAAAGTAAATCGAGAAGCAGACCGCAACGGCCGCAACCCGATACCGCCGCCGCATGAAAATAAACCGCGTACACAAAATCAACCCAACAAAATAAAACAAATACCAATACCCCGCGGCCGTAACATTAATTACGGCAAAGGGCGCACGGGCCAGCCAATCGGATGTAATCGCAACAAATCGAACCAAGACATCGGCCAGATACAACAACGGAAATCCGACAACTGTCAAGAGTGCAATCGCGGACAGTTGAAACGCAATAATCAAAAATGGCAACAACAAAATATTCGTAACCAATCCGATAACCGAATAAAACCCAAAGGTTATAATCAAAAACGGAAACGTCGTTATCGCGGTAACGGTGTACAGAGACAATGAATCAATACTAAATTTGCGGAATTTGGCAATGGGCTTGATTTGTGTTTCGGGCCACAATCGTTGTAAATAATGCGTAAAAGGCCGATAAAAGAACGCAATCCCGAACATACACCCAAAAGATAACTGAAAGGACAGCGAATTTATTTGATACGGAAATATCACCAAAACGATAATCCACGCCAAACACACCCGCGATATTAAATCCACGCGGCGCGCATAAAGGCCAGTCAACATAATGACAAAAAACATAATTGATGCCCGAACAATCGACACCCGAAAATCACAAAGATACATATAAAACAGCAACACCATGGTCACGACAATGATTTGATGCTTTCGTTTCACACGCAACAAAGATAAAAGTCCCAACACAATCGCAACAATCAACCCGACATGCAACCCCGACACCGCCAAAACATGGGCCATACCACTTAACCGAAATGTCTCTTGCAATTCACCGTCTAAACTACTGCGGTCGCCGAACAACATTGAATACAATAACTCGGCACTCTCGCCCCTCATATGCGTATGGAAAAAATCATGGGTATGGCGAAGGATAACACTGCGTAAATCACGGCTGTCACCCACCACCGCAATGGTTCCGCGATTCAAATTCACGGCCGCCGTGTATCGGATGTGGTTGTTCACGTTAAACGGCGTTGGCTCGGTTCGCCTGATGGTTGTTTCCGTTACGACAATTTGACCCAATCGCAATGGGTTTTCATCAATATTCCATATGTTTACCCGAACACGTCCGCGCACACTATTACCGTCGAATGTAACATTGGCCAGGACGATGTTACCGCTACCCTCCTCATCATTTATACGCATGGAACGAATTACACCGCGAACTTCACCCTCGCCCTCGAAATGTCTTTGATTTGTGAATGCCAAATTTGTTATGGCAAATGATGTCACCACCATAATGCACAACACAATCGTCACAACAAAAAACATGCGATTGGTGGCCAGGTTCTCTAAAACCGTATCCTTGTATTTGCTCTTGCGCGCATTCAAAATGACAAAGAATAATACAACCAACCCCAGCCAAACTGGGATAATCCAAAACCCAACACGCATGCTGTTTATACAAACCACAACCGTAACAACCACAAAAAACGCCCACAGTGCAAGCGGGCGAAAATTGAATGGTTTATTAACGTAATTAATAGTCTTCGCGGCGACTGCGTAATCCCCGCTCGAAAAGTATCCCTGCAATAACGATACCGGCCGCCAACATGAATGTCACCGCCGCAATCATCAACCACATGTCAAAATTGGTGTCAAAATTCTCTCCCCCAATCCACATGTAAAGAAGAATAGACGCGGTCAGGGTCAAGATTAAAATAATCGTCCCAATAATCATTCGTATCATAAATTTATTATACTACATTTTCGACAAAGAAGTCAAATTTTCGTAGGTCATTTCAAAAATGTTGGCTTGGCCTCAAAAGTTTTTTTATTCAAATAAAACAACGGCGACTCTTTTGGAAAATTAAAGGCCAAACGATTTGCACAAAGACATTGCTTGTTATATCCATATACATTGTTCATTTTGGTATTGCCGTATTTACCATCACCAACGATGTAAATGCCAATAGATGCCAAGTGCGCGCGAATCTGGTGCGTACGCCCCGTAATCGGATTAACACGTAATAACGACAGGTCATCTACCATACGGATATTCTCAACACGGGTTTTGATTTGCTGGTCTTGTTTATCCCTGCGCTCTTTTACCACCTCTACGGTACCTGTGTGTGAATCTTTACGCAAATACCCCACCAATGTTATCGGGGATTTTTTCAATTCACCGAAACAAAGGGCCGTATATTCCTTTTCAATCCAACCATTGTCGAACCCCGCACGAATCTCGCCCGCGATGTCCTCGTCCTTTATAAAAATGACCAACCCCTCGGTGTTAATATCCAAACGGTGGGCTGGTTTATATCCGACCTGGGCCTCCAGGGTATTTTTGCTCTTTGGACTGGTTGTTTCTATTCCTTGCTTTTTGAATACGACCAGAATATTTGCATCCTCGAAAATTATGTCATATGGACGGTATTCTTTTATATCCGTTTCTTTGTAAAATACTTGGACGATATCCCCTTTTTTCAACGGCATGTTTGCCGATACCCGCACGCCATTTACACGCACATCTTTGTTTTTCAACACACGCGTGCAAAAGGCAAATCCCGCACCAAAAATATTGGCCTTGATAAAAGGAACCAACATTGCATCGCCCGACACCGTAAAGTTCTCTGTCTTCATAATGAAATACCCCACCCTAAAAATACTCCGCCAATTGCAATAATCAATGTGCTCATGTATATCACCATTACCAATCGTTCGGTATCGCTTATATCAATTCGGTTTCCATACACCTTGTTGTGTAAATACAACAATCCGATTTGCCCCGTCAATACGGTCACACATATTATCGCCATCAACCACAGGGGCAACGTCGCGATGATGAACAATGCAACCATAGCAATGTTCACCGTTGCGAAAACCGCGTAAAAGGTATACAACAAAGTCATCGCGGTCGGACTGTTACTGGTCTTTGTGTATTGTTCTCGTAACTCGCGCAGTAATTCTATATAGGTATGCTGACGCTTTTGCGGCAGGCGGTTTCGGATATACTCCTCAAACTGATTTGCATATTCCATGTTACGCACGTTCAAGGCACGTTGCAAGAAATCTTCAACAAAAACCTGTTTCTTTTCGGCATTACGAAACTTTGCCAAATAATTGCGAACAACCATCGGCTGAAAATCGGACATCTTTACAATCATGTACCCGACTTCTTCGTTTAATGGAAAATTCTCCTCTACCATTGCTAATACGGCAATTGGAACCTCGGGCCCGTACTCGGCCTCTATCTTTATACATCGTGCAATCAAACTGGTAATAGCCGTTGGACGTGATGTTATATCGCGCATGATGCGAATAGCATCTTCCACAGATATATTTTTCTCGCAATGCGGACAACGCGCGAATACATCGCGTAGATTGACAACTATTAACATGTCGCATCGCGGGCATGTTGCGGGTACGTGGTCCATGACCCCATTGTACAGGAAACATTAAATTTGGTATACTCTTTCCAGAATGAAAAAACACTTTGACGTTATCGTTGTCGGTGCGGGCCACGCGGGGGTCGAGGCGGCCCATGCATCTGCGCGCCTTGGTTGTGACACGTTGTTGCTTACAATGAACTTGGATTCGATATCCTTTTTGGCATGCAATCCATCCATCGGCGGAACGGCCAAGAGCCACATAGTAAAAGAGGTCGATGCCCTAGGCGGTATCATGGGGATAATAGCCGACAGGAGTGCCATCCAAGTCCGCATGTTAAACACGGGAAAAGGCGCGGCGGTACACAGTCTGCGGGCCCAATCGGACAAGGTCAAATACCACCTAACGGCTAAACAGCTATTGGAACAAACGAAAAACCTAACAATCTACCAGGCCGAGGTCACCGAAATATCCCCCGATTTGATGGTCCGTTTACACACGGGCGAACAAATCTCGGCCAACGCGGTCGTTATTGCATGCGGCGTATATTTACGCAGCAACATCTTGATGGGAACAAAAACCTTCGCGGCGGGACCGGCGGGCTTTGCACGGGCGAATGAATTATCATCCAGTTTGGAAAAACTGGGCGTAACCTTCCGCCGATTTTCGACCAATACCCCGCCCCGTGTTTCGGGTTCAACGATTGATTACACCAAAACCGAAATCCAAGCGGGCGACGATGGACTAACTCCCTTTTCAAATTTGACATCTAAACCAATCAAGAACATCGCCGTATGTCACCTGACGTTTACCAACAATGAAACGCACGATGTTATCCGCACCAACATGCACCAAACACCATACTACAACGGCGATGGTCTGTTGGGCTCGGGCCCGCGATACTGTCCATCTATCGAGGACAAAATCGTCCGTTTCCCCGACCGTGAACGCCATCAACTGTTCTTGGAACCCGAAACCCTGTCATCGGACGAGGTCTATGTCCAGGGCCTGTTCACCGGGATGGCGCCCGTCGTACAACGCGAGTTCATCAAAACGGTGCCTGGGTTGGAAAACGCGCACATCACACGTGATGCATATGCGATTGAATACGATTGTATTGATGCAACGAACCTGTTCCCATCGTTGGAACACAAATCGGCCACGGGCATATTTTTCGCGGGCCAGGTCAACGGAACCAGCGGTTACGAAGAAGCCGCGGGCCAAGGATTAATCGCGGGCGTCAATGCGGCAAACAGTGTTTTGGGTCGCGCCCCGTTGGTTCCGTCACGAACCCAGAGTTACATCGGCGTATTAATCGACGACCTGGTCACCAAATTCACCGACGAACCATACCGAATGATGACATCGCGAGCGGAACATCGGCTGCACCTGCGCCAGGACAATGCCGACATTCGCCTAACCCAAATCGGCCGCAACATCGGATTGGTTTGTGACAAACGGTGGAAATTGTTCCAAAAAAAGTTACGCCAAATTGATACCGTTCGCCGGCAACTGACACCGAAACTGATTGAACGTGTCAAACGAACCGAAATGTCCCTGCCCATCGTCGCGCGTGAATTGGGATTATTTGATAAAATTCCGATGGCGGTTTTGGAATACCTGAATATTGAAATCAAGTACGAGGGCTACCTGGCCAAAGAATCCGCGCGCATTGAAATGGTCAAACGCCAAGAAAGCATGCAAATTCCCGCCGACATGGACTATGCCGCAATAGCAGGACTGTCGTCCGAGGGGCGGACAAAACTGTCCTCTATTCGCCCACAAACAATTGGCCAGGCGGGACGGATAAGCGGCGTCAGCCCCGCCGATGTTTCAATTTTGCTGGTCAAATTACGCAAATAAAAAATGCGCGCCCAACGCACGTTTCACGTGTCCCGCATTTTTTGGACATTAAGGTATCCAAAAGATTACATGGAATTATCTGCGATAATTCCTAGGTCTTAACCCCTTTTTTGCACGAAAGGTCGGTAAAAGTCGCCAGAAGTCGAAAAATGTCGCTCGTTTTTAGTTGAAATGTACATATGGTTTTTGTTAATTTAATATCGTTTTCGATGTTTCGACAATGTGCGACATCAACAACTGAAACATGTCAAAAACCACATGAATACGACCTGTTATACATGTAATGACAAAACAATATTTGGGGAGGAATGCTGCTGTGAAAGTAAAACTTTTGATTGCCGAGAGTAATTTCGAGGAACAAGAACGCCTGCGCGAATTGTTCATGACCGAGGACAATTTTGAATTGACCGCAACCGCCGAGTGTGGGACCGAAGCCATAAAATTGGTCGAGGAACACCAGCCAGATGTGATAATTTGTAACTTTGCCCTGAAAAACACCGACGGTGTGACATTGTGCGAACGGGTGAAACAATCGGGTCACGAAACGCGGGTAATAGTAATGTCCAGTGCCTTTTCCGATTACACCGTCAAACGAATGGTAGAGGCGGGTGTTGACCATCACCTTATCCGTCCATTTGAACCCGAGTGTTTGATTAAAAACATTTGCGAATTGGCGAATGTTGCGGGAACAAAGCCGATGACGCGGGCGGCAACGGTGATGGAGGATTTTCCGCAAATTTCGCGACGAAAGCTAGAGGTTCGATTATCCAATGTCCTGACGACAATTGGAATTACCGCACATATCCAGGGATTCAAATTTATAAAAGAGGCCGTTATTGCATGTATAGAAGACCAGGCATTGTCGAACCAAATTACCAAACGGCTCTACCCTATGGTTGCGAAAAAGTTTCAAACAACACCGTCAAAGGTTGAACGTGCGATTCGTCATGCGATTGATGCGGGATGGAATCGGGAACGTTTTCACAATTTGAATGAAATTTTCGGGGTTCGGGTTGTCCAAGACCATCGGAATGACAAACCCACAAATGGCGAATTCGTTTCGTTCTTGGCCGAGAGATTGATTATCGAGAATGCTTGATATCTTAAAGTTGCCTCCTTCGGGCAAATAGACTTTTCTTTCCTGCGGAGGAAAAAAGACCGCCAAGAAAATAACAAAGAAAGATGGCTTGCGTGGCAGGCCATTTTTTCTTGTCCTCGGATGCGAAAAGTTATTTGCCCTCGTCGGCAACTAACTCGGCGATACGCCTAATTGTTTCATTCATCCTTGTTCGCAATGTCGCCATATCCTCCATATAGCCACGCAGTATCTCCAACAACTCCCTAATAACTTCATCCATCGTGTGCCCCCTTGCGCACTCCCAGAGTGCATATATGCACTCTACAGGTACCATGTGATAGTTGTCAACTATATAAACATGGAAATCTTTGCAAAGCGACTTTACGAACTACGTACTGAAAAAGGCCTGACACTTTCCGCGGTCGCCAAGGCTGTTGGTATAACGCGGCAATCTGTCAAACGATACGAAGACAACCACTCTCAACCATCTATGGAAATACTCTCAAAACTCGCTGACTTATTTGGTGTTTCAACTGACTACCTCTACGGCCGCACAGATATCTAAAAATCGCAAAGTGAAAAGGCATCGACTGCCTCATCGCTAACAACCTCCCACCGAACGGCAACTCGGGGCCGCCGAGGGAACAACAACTTTTCGACGCCGAGGACCAGAAAAAATGGCCTGCCCCACAAGCCACTTCTAACATAATGTAACATGGCGGTCTTTTTTCCTCCGCAGGCTAGAAAAGTTAGTTTTCCCTGCAAGGCGGCCCAACCGCACATTTCCCATCACTGCCATGAAAAACAAACCACGGACCACGTGTCATATATGTGAACATAGTTCACATATTAATGGAAATTTTTGTCAGTAACCCCCTTGCACAAAAAATTATCCATGTTATCGTAAGGTGAAAAGGCATCGACTGCCTTACTCCACCCGTGTTCGGGATGATGTTTTTTGAAAACTTAATACACTACATGCCCTGCGTCTCCCTGGAAAAACCCCCCCCAACAGAAAATACAAAAGTAATAACCCCCCCCCAGGCTTTGCCCTCGGGCCAAACGCTCGGCCTACGGCCTCGGCCCGAACTATTCGGTTAACCCTGCGGGTGCATCATACGGTTTTTACCCGAAATATGTGTTTTAGGAGCGAAAAACTTTGGCAAGACCGCCAAGGGCGGTTTCGCGATAATCCGCATGCATGTCCAACCCCGTTTGATACATCGTTTCAACAACCATATCAAATGATATAGGACGGGTATCCGAAAGCATATCGGCCAATGACGCGGCATCCAATGCGCGCATAGCCGCAACCGCATTGCGTTCAATACATGGAATTTGTACCAATCCGCGCACGGGGTCACATGTTAATCCAAGGTGATGCTCCATCGCTATTTCCGCCGCATATTCAATTCGCGACAAAGACATGTCAAACAATTCCCCAACCGCGGCGGCGGCCATGGAACATGCCGAACCAATCTCGGCTTGGCACCCGCATTCGGCCCCGCTGATGGATGCGTTGGTTTTAATCAACGTCCCTATCAATCCCGCCGTTGCCAATGCGTCAATTATCTTTTGGTCGGAAAATCCGTTCTTTTGTTGCAAATACAACAAAACCGCAGGCAAAACACCGCATGCCCCGCATGTCGGCGCGGTAACCATCAATCCCCCGCCCGCATTTTCCTCGGCCGTTGCATATGCGTATGCCGCAACAATTCGTTTGCGTAATGCCTCGGGGTTTTTCTCGGTCGCGACACCCGTAAACAGGCCCTTTGCCTCGCGTTGCAAATTCAATCCGCCTGGTAACACCCCGTCAACGGTAATCCCCGCCGATATTGTTTTTTTCATTTGCTCCCATATCTGGGCCAGGAATTCGCGGATGGATTCCCCCTCGGTTTCATAAACATAATCGCACAACCGAATTTTCTTGGCCGCGCAATACCGCCGAATGTCCGTAAATTTTGAATGTGGATAGCGTACCGTCGCCCCGTCGGATGAAATTTCGACATGACAATCACAACTCTCCATCGTTATTGCTCCGCCGCCCGTGGATATAAAACGTGCACGGCAAACGCGTTCGTGCGACAGATACGCGCGCATGTCCATCGTGTTTGGGTGGTTGATATCGGTAATCGTGTCTTCGTCAAATATTATTTCCACGGGCGCATGCCCCGCAAAGACCTTTTTTATAACCGCGTCGGTGCCATGCCCAACACCCGTCAAGGCCAGGGATGCGTAAAGCGTTACCTCGAACCGTCGTGCCGATGGGTGTGCATTGCGAAAGGCCTCGGCCGCGCGGCCCACGCCAATCGTATGTGACGAAGACGGGCCATAGCCAATGCGATACAGCTGGCGCAATGACCGAACCCCTTCTTTTCTCCTTTGCGACATAATGCCCCCGTGTGTTACTATTGTAGTGTATGAATAATCCCCAGTTGCTGTCAACCGAATGGAAGGAAGAGTTGCGCGATGTGTTGGACACGCCGTTTATGCGCGACCTGGCAAAACGTGTTTATGCCGAGTACGACCGTCATACAGTCTTTCCCAAAAAGGAAAATTTATTTGCCGCGTTGAACCTTTGCCCGCCCGACCGCGTGTCGGTGGTGATATTGGGCCAAGACCCGTATCACACACCGGGGGCCGCGAACGGATTGGCGTTTTCGCGCGGGCCCGAATTCAAGAGCATGCCGCCGTCACTGGGCAACATTATAAAGGAAGTCGAGAATTGCTTTGGCAAGTGCAACGTGCGGGACGGGGATTTGACGCCTTGGGCAAAACAGGGGGTATTGTTGCTGAACACCTGTTTGACCGTGCGGGCACACACCGCCCTGTCGCACAAAGATATGGGGTGGGAGGTTTTCACCCGTGCGGTGGTCGAGCGAATATCAAAACGTGGCGGCGTGGTATTTGTCCTCTGGGGTTCGCACGCGCGCAAGTTCAAAGATGTCATCACACGAAACGGCAACTTGATTTTGGAAACAGTACATCCCAGTCCTCTGTCCGCGCATAATGGATTTTTTGGTTGCGGACATTTCACCAAAATTAACGAGTTTTTGGAGGCAAACGATAAGGCCCCGATTGATTTCTAGGTTTACGTAATGTAAAGAAAACACCAACACCGATTGAAGTTACCCCAAAAACAACAAACAAAACAATCAGCCATGTTGGGAAATCTTCGTCAGGGATTCGGCCAGGGCCGTTATCGTATGTTTCGTCGTCGAGGTCTTTGTCGTCGTTATCGTCATTTTCGTTTTCGTCGGGGTTGCCTGTGCCCGGTTGGTCGGGGTTGTTTGGGTCCGTTGGTTCATCTGGGTCGGGCCCAGGGTCGGGGGTGTTATCGCCCGTTGGAACCCAATGCGGGACCAAGTCCACGGGGAAAGCCAGTAATGGCGAGAGGCGAAAGAAGTCTTCGTCATTTATTCCAACACGTGACCAGCGTGCAATTTCGTATCCAGGGTTTTCGGGAATTTCGGTTGGTTCGGTCATACGCCATGATGTGAATGGCGCATTGCCAGAGCCACCAGTTACATTGCCCAAGAACGTTTCGCGGCCAAAGAGGAATATATCCTCGCCCTCCATTTGCACATATGTCCATACGTTATGCAGACGATGGGCCGTGTCTTCGACATCACCGATTGCCCCACCGACGTACATATTGTTTGTTATTCCGTCTATGTTGATGGTTGCAACGGCCATGGTATTTTCGATTTGCAATGTGTTTTCGCCGTCAATGTTTGTTCGGCCAACAATTCCGCCGATGTATGATTCGACAGAGCTCCCACCGACCTGGCGGGTTAGGTTTAATGTGAATTCAGCGGTGCTGTTACGGATTATTGCCGTGGTTTCTTCGGCTTGGCGATACATAGAACCGACAATCCCACCAATAGCAAGTGTGATAGAGGTGTCGGCAACGATATTTATCGCGCCATAGAAATGTGTGTTTTCGATTATCACTGGGGCATTTCGATTATCGGATATCGTGCCGATGATACCGCCCGTGTTTCCAATTGTTGCGTGGACGCTGGAATTTCTTATTATTACATTAGCATCAAGGCCTATAATGTGGTTGACGAGGTTGTCAGTTCCGTCGCGCAAGTGAACGTTTTGGATGATTGTCGGGCCAAAGAGAGTTCCGAATAGTGAGTTGTTTAATCCAGTAATTATATGGTTGTTACCATCAAAGGTGCCCGCGAAATTATTAATTGGTATCCAAGAGCCAGTCACATTTATATCGGCCATCAGCCGAAAATGACCGTAACCATTGATTGCGGCCAATTCGGAGACGGTACGTATTTCGGTGATAGTTGGTTCAGATGTTGGGGTTGGAATGACGAGTGACATCGCGACGACACAGATTATCAAGAGTGTTTTCATTTGTATTATTGTACACGATGTTTAGCCGTTTGCGTCGGCGTTTCCTTCCATTTGTTCGGCGATTGCCTTGGTTTGGTGGATGGTTCCCCATGGATGGTGCGGCGGTGCGTAGATTGTGTAGACCTTCATTGGGCCATGGCCAGTATTTGTAATATTGTGCCATGTGCCCGCCGGAACAAAGACCGCCCAATCCCGCTGGACATGTTGTTGATAATATAGGTTATCGCGGGACAGACCCATTTGGACTAGGCCGCAGCCTTCCTCCAGCCGAATGAATTGGTCGGTGTCGTGGTGGATTTCAAGGCCGATGTCGTCGCCAGGGTTGATGCACATTACGGTTGCCTGGAGATTTTTGCCCGTCCAAATCGCCGTTCGGTATGTCCGATTGGCCGTTGTCACATTGTCGATGTTCACCGCGTATGGCATTGGCCCAAAGTCATGAATTTGTTGCATAATAAAAAACCTCCTTGTTATGTGTTGTTATATATGATAGTGTTTAGATATGAGTAACCAATTTGATAAAGAGTATATTGCGTTGTGTAAAAAAATCCTGGCCGATGGCGAGCATGTTGAAACGCGGACGGGTGTTAATGCACGAAAAATCTTTGGGCATACGTTCAGGTTCAATTTGGCCGAGGAGTTTCCTATCCTGACCACTAAATTCGTTTCGTGGAAGAGTGCGATTATCGAGATGTTGTGGATTTATCAAGAACAGTCCAACGATGTTCGATGGTTAAAAGACCGCGGGGTGAAGATTTGGAATGAATGGGCTGCCGATGAAAACGGCGATTATATGGGTAAGAAGTTGGGTAAGGAATACGCCCACACCATCGGAACGGCATACGGTTATATTGTAAAGAAGTTTGGATTGACCCAGCGATTGATTAAAACATTGAAAACCAACCCAATGGACCGCCGTATGATTATGTCATTGTGGCAGGATGATTATGTTCCCACGGCTACCCTGCCGTCTTGTGTTTGGAATACGCAATGGAACGTTACAAACGGCAAATTGAATTTGGTTGTTTCGCACCGTTCGTGTGACGTTGCGTTGGGCTTGCCATTTAATATTACGCAATATGCGACGTTGGCGCATTTGATATCCCGTGACACGGGAATCCCAGTTGGTGAAATGTTATATGTCATCAGCGACGTACACATTTACGAAAATCAAATTGACGGTATTAACGAACAAATCGCAAAGTACGAGGAGATGGGTGTTAAACCCGTGCCAAAGTTGTGGATTAATCCCGATGTCACGGACTTTTTCAAGTTTGATAACAGTAAAGAATTAAAAGACATTAAATTGGAAAATTACGAGTATAACGTAAAGATTTCCATGCCTGTTGCCGTTTAATGATTGGGAGGTGTGCCATATGAAAAATTTAGTGACTATCGCGGCGATTGGTAAAAACCATGAGTTAGGATATAAGAATGATTTAATATGGACATTCCGCGAGGATTTGCAAACATTCAAAAACATAACGATGGGCCATTATATTGTAATGGGTGAAAACACGTACAAGAGCCTGCCCGTTGTGTTAAAGGGGCGCAAGTATTTGGTCTTAAGTCCGAACCTCTCATCTATTCCCGAGGGACAGGTGTTCGGCGATTTAGAATCTTTTATTGAATTTGCAAAATCAACGGACGAGGATATCTTTGTTTGCGGTGGCGGGATGATTTACAGGTTATTACTGCCCCATTCCGGAAAAATGATTTTGACCGAAATTGATGATACCTTTGCCGATGCGACCGTACATTTTCCGACCTTTGACCGTGAAGAATGGACAATAGAGTCCAGCGAGGATTTCACCGCAACACACAAAGACCGCCAGGTTGCATATAAACGTAACGTATACAAAAGGAAGTAGTGCCTATGGGGGTGTCGATGTCCGAGAAAAACTTCCTGGAAAAACATGCCGAGATTCGGCGGGTCGTGTTGCGCGTTATTATTGTCGGGATTGTTGCCAATGTTGTTTTGGTTGCGGCAAAATTGACCTTTGGGTTGATTTTTGGGAATTTGTCGGTGCTTTCGGATGCGGTTCATTCGGCGTCGGATTTGATTACCTCCCTTTTTGTTGTTGTTGCGGTATTTATCAGCAGTCCCAAGCGAGATAAAAAACATAACTATGGCCATGAAAAGATAGAGCCGTTGATGGTTTTGTTTTTCGCTTTGGTTTTGGCGGGGATTGCCGCGTTGTTTGTGTGGCAAGGGATTGAGGGGTTGGTATCCCCTACCACGGCCGAGTTTAATTGGTTTTTGGTGTCTGTGACTGTGCTATCCATCGTTGTCAAGGAAGCGTTGTTTTGGTACGGAATGCATCACGCAAAAAAGACCAAGTCGGAAATCCTGAAAGCCGATGCATGGCACAGCCGTTCGGATAGCTTGGCCTCGGTTGCCGTGTTGATTGGGTTGGTATGTGCATTGTTTATGGACACGAACATTGTCGAGAGCATTGCGGTTTTGATTGTTTCATTATTCATTTTCAAGGCCGCGTGGGAGGTTTTCAAGCCGTCTGTTGACCAGTTGATTGACCGTGCCGCCGACAAACGGGATGTTGATGCAATTATTGCGATTGCCGAAGAAATTGATGGAGTTATTCGCGTTGATGATATTCGCACGCGGATTTTTGGGAATTCGATATTGGTTGACCTGGAAATATTGGTTGATGGGGCCCTAACCGTTACCGCCGGGCATGATATAGCGCAAGAAGTTCACGATGTGTTAGAGGGGACGGCGGAGCTACGCATTAAGCATTGTAATGTGCATGTTAATCCGTGTGGGGGTTAATAAAACATATTCCCTTACGTCAAAAAATAAGTCATAATGTGTATTATGAAAAAAGAAAATGACTTTCCCACATGGGCTGAAAATAATCGAGGAGTTATATTTTTTGCACAGGCTATTGAAGAAATGCTATTTCATCACGCCCATGATTCATTAAAGGCTCCAGCGTTGAATTTCCCTTTTTTATGTGTAGAGATGGTTCTTACCATACGACGCATGTTTAACGAAGAGCTACGAGATAAAGGATATTTTCCAGCTTTATTCCAAGAGCTACAAACATCTTTTGATACTGACAAAGTTGCACAATCAGTTTTTGGCTCTAATTTTTTTGCACTTTTTTCAATGAAAGATGAAAATGGAAACTTCATCACACTAACGAAGAATGCATACGAAAAACAACATGTAAACTCCGATAAGTTTACAAAGCATGTTGGAAAAGTCTGTGACCTACTTTCCAACGAAATAATGATGAACAAATACTACAACGCGTTGGTTGCCGAAATAACAAACCATGTAAAATCTTTCGATGATAGTAGGGCCGATGACCTTTATGCGCTCACTCGCTCATTTGTAACTTATCTGATAAATACTAGTTACTGCCAAGAATTCATTTATTCACTAGTTTCCTTTTTCTTTTTTAATAAATCCAAAAAGAACAATAATGGCCTTGGTCAATTTGAAAAATTCATTGCAGAATTCGACTATAAGCCGAAACAATATAAAGTTATTTTCCCATTCGATGGGAAACACGCAGACTACTTAAAAAAATTCAAGTCGATAACAATTGCAGACAACACGAAGGAAGATGGAAAAGCCTTTTTCCCGTGTAATAGTACAATACCAAACGTTCAGAAAGTACTCATATTTGAACTTAAAAAAGATGGTACAGTTTTCAACCCATTTGATGCGAAACAAGATGCCCTAGAATATATTAAATCATTTTACTCATTTGTAGATTATGTGTGCCATGATGGCACTCGCTTCTCTCCGCAAAGTGCAATAGTAGTTGATTTGTCAAACAAAAAAACTTATGAACTAAATGAACCTATTTGCCCACTACGTAGAGGTTCCGAAAGACACAATGACATTGAAAGACGTATCTCTGAAATATTTAAACATTTCGAAGCGCTGGGACTCAAGAGAGTTGTGGGGGCTATGGAATTACACTCCTCTGCTCTCGTGACAAACTCCATGGATAACCAACTGTTGAACTTATGGACAATAATAGAGATTATGATACCCACAGAACAACCAAATGGCTTTGCAAAAATAAATCAATTTTGTAATGCTCTTACATCTGTACTAACAATAAAATACCTTCCTTCACTATTCAATCAATATTTCAATGATATAAAACATCACGTACTAGGAAGCAAAGCGACTGCCAAGAAAACATATTTATTGAAACTTTTGACTTTGCCAGATGAAACTGACTATAAAAAATTACTAACAGTAATAAATGGAAACCCCCTTCTAGTACAACGAACCAAGCGCTACCGTAAGCTTTTTAGTGACAAGCAAAATATTCTCAAATTGATTGAGTCACATAAGAACCGTTTGAATTGGCACATACGCCGTATTTACAGACACAGAAATCTCATAGCGCATAACGGTTCTGACAACTCATCTTATAAAACTATCATTTTGCAAAATTTGCATTTTTATGTTGATACATTAATTGACACACTTTTTGAATATGCACCAAAAAACGACCCTGATATTGAGCATATATTCCTTTCTATTCAAACGGATGAACGCTTGTATCTTTCATTATTAAAAGATACAACTCCTTGGGATGACAAAAATTTTGAAAAAATATTGTGTTGCCTCTAAAATGATTTTTTGGCGGAGAGAGGCGGATTCGAACCGCCGGTCCTTTTGGGACACCTGTTTTCGAGACAGGCACATTCGACCACTCTGACATCTCTCCGTGGTTGACAAGTTATTATATATGATTTTGTGCATGGCGACAAGTGCAAAAATTGGGTGTCAAAATTCGACACGCGAAAATATAGCATTTGTGGCTATGATGTGATATGCTTGGTCATATGATTAGAATTGGTGGCCGCGAGTATCGTTGGGCGGCGGTGGACATGGATGGTTCAAATGTCAATAGTGTAGGAATTTACGGCGAATTGCATAACGAGATTTTGGGAGAGTATGGACACATGCTGCCCTGTTCGTCTACGCAGTTTTGGGAGGAGTTTTTTTCCGTTAACCCAACGGCGAAGTTTGATGACTTTTTAACGCACATCATTAACATGTTTGGGCTGCCATTAACGTTGGAACAATACAAGACCAAGGGCAAGAAACGCAAGCACGAGTTGTTAGAGAATGTTGCGTACAAGCCAGGGGCGGATGTATTCTTGGCCAAGTTAGCCGAACGCATACCGGTGGCGTTGGTGACCAGTTCGGATATGGACGATGTCAGCATAATAGCCAAGAGTCCGAATATCAAAAATAGTGCCGCGCCGTTTGAGACATTTGCACATATTGTTACATCCGAACAGGTGAAGAAGGTAAAACCATTCCCCCACCCATATCAAATGGCTATGGAGTTGATGGGTGCGAGCCCAGATGGGACATTAGTTATGGAGGATGTGAAGACAGGGTTACAGAGTGCCATTGCCGCCGATATTCCCCAGGATAATATCGTTATCATCCAAGACGAACACAGCGCGCATAACGAGGAGTATTTACGTGAGAATGGCGGGTTGTACATTTTGAGCCATAATGAGTTGCTGGAATTAATTGAAGAGGTATGATATACTCCCTGCATACACATTGTGTGGAGGGAGTATATGCTTAAGGTTCAGAACCTGACGAAGGTTTATTCAAGCGGCAAGCGGGCCGTAGATGATGTCAATTTAACGGTGGAGGCGGGTGATATCTATGCCTTTATCGGGCCGAACGGTGCCGGGAAAACATCGACAATCAAATGTATCGTTGGGATACATGGGTTTGATTCGGGCGAGATTACAATTGACGGTAATTCAGTCAAGGAAAATTCGCGTCGTTGCAAAGAAATCACAGCCTTTATCCCAGACAACCCAGATGTTTACACGTCTATTACAGGGATGCAGTATTTGAACTTTATCGCGTCCATCACGAAATTGAATCCCACACGCAAGGCCGAGTTAGTCGAAAAGTACGCAAAAGTGTGGGAATTAGACCATGCGTTGGGGATGCCGATTGGTTCGTACAGTCACGGGATGCGTCAAAAGTTGGTATTGATTTCCGCGTTCATGCGCGAGCCAAAGTTATTAGTGTTGGACGAGCCATTTGTTGGATTAGACCCAAAAGCCGCATTTACGATGAAAGAAGTTATGAAGGAATTTGTCGCAAACGGCGGGGCGATATTTTATTCCACCCACGTTTTGGATATTGCCGAGAAGTTATGTAACAAAGTTGCCATCATCAAGGGCGGCAAGATTATTGCGGATGGTACGATGGCGGAAATTGCAAAAGACAAGAGTTTGGAAAAAGTCTTCCTCGACTTGGAGTAGGGGGTGACGAATGAGAAATTTTTTGATACTTACAAAAAACCAATTTGACCGTGCCCTTGGTTCCTTGCTTTGGAAAAAAGATAAAAAGCGCGGGTCGGCGATGTCGGCCATCCTTGTTATCGGTGTATTGTTCGCGGCATTTATGGCCTTGATGACATTCCAGGCACACCATGCGGCCGAGTTATTTGTTCCAGCCGGATTTGGTGACATGATTTTGGCGAATGGATATATGTTGGCATTGGTAGCCAGTATTTTTACCAGTTTGCAAGTCGTGTCGGGCGGAAAGCGTGTTTTGGATGCGGACATGTTGCTGGCGTTGCCTATATCGCGATTTGCAATTGTTGCATCCCGAGCGATAAGCCGATACCTGTTTGCTTTTGCCGTGATTCTATTATTCTTGGGGCCTTATACCGCGGCATACATGATGGTTGCAGGATTTTCGGCGACCGTGTTCTTTGCGACATTGATATTGCTTTTGGTTCTGCCCTTTATTGCCGTGTCGATTAACTTGATTGTGGATTTCCTCTCTGTCACTTTTTTCCGTAACAGTTCGTTCTCCAATATCTTGCGTTCGGTGTTTGTTATTATTTTGACGTTGGCATTGTTAGGTGTTTATTTCTTTGCATTGAACAACACGAACAACGCACCCGACCCAGACACAGGGCGGCCAGGACACTTGGATTCCTTTCCCGTTGCGATGTTGTTGGATTTTGCACGCGCATTTGATATTACGGCATTGTTGATTATTTTGGCAGTAACCGTGCTGCCGTTGATATTGGGGTTATATTTGAACAGTTTGACCTACGGCAAGCAAAACCCCTCGGGGCGAGCGCACAAGGTTGATATTCGTGCAGGCGAAAATCGCGGCGCAATTCGTTCAATCCTGTCGATAGACACACAAAAGTATATTCAATCCCCCGCGTATATGATTAACTCTTTCTTGGGTGTGTTGATGTTGTTTATATTCTCGATTGCCGTGTTTTTCCTGTCTATGGAAACGGTTGCGGGATTTTTGGGCATAGGGGCCGACGATGCCGAGCAATTTGCGCCCGCAATGTTGGTGATGGTATTTGCGATGTTGGTTGGGTTGTCATCCGGCCCGGCCGCAGCAATATCATTAGAGGGCAAGAGCTTTTGGGTATTGAAGACCATGCCCGTTGACACCCGCCAAATTTTGATTGCCAAGACAATGTTCAATATCATAAGTAGTGTTCCATTCGTCATAATCGCCGCGGTTGCGACATGGATTGCATGGGGTATTTCTTTTCCATGGTTTTTGGCGATTTTATTAGCACCGATTTTCGTTGCAATATTTTCAAGTTTCTTGGGTGTTTATTTGAACCTGGTGTGGCCGAAACTGAACTGGGATTCCGAGGCCCAGGCAATCCGAAATTCTACCGCCGCATTGGTATTGGTTCTTTGTAATATGTTGTTGATACCTGCCCTGTTTGTATTGTTGTTGGTCATCAATGTGGGTGCAACGGCGACCGCATGGATAATGGTCGGCGGTTTCGCCGCCATAGCCGCGGGGTCGGTGACATTGTTGATGACACATGGAATAAAGTTGTTTGATAAGATATCCATACGATAGAGGCATACATAATAAAAAAGCGGCAATTGCCGCTTTTATTTTCATTTAATTCCGCGAGATGTTACCAACTTGAATACCCCATCGGCGACATCTATTTCAACGGTTGCCGCATCGGCGATTTCGGTTATTTCGTTAGAACGGTTAAGGAGGTTTTTATAAACACTGCGAATGACTCCGCCGTGTGTTACCACCGCGATTGTTTGGTACGGTTGTTTTGCGATACGTGTAAAGCCGTTGCATACGCGCGTGTCGAATTCGGCAACGTCCTCGCCCCCCATGAAAGATTTCCCGAGGTAGTATCCGAATGGGAAGTAATTTTCGTCGGCCAGTTGCATTGCGAAAATGTCCGATGCCAATTCACGGTTAACACCGCTCATGATACCGTTTGCGTTGATTTCGCGGATTTCGTTCGCAATTTCCATTGGGATACCAAATTTCATGCACAGAATTGCCGCAACACCTTTGGCACGTTTATAGGGACTGGTGATTACCTTTTGAATGCCCGCATTCAATAAACGTTCGGCGCATTTTTGTGCGTCTGCGCGCCCCATATCGGTCAAGTCAAAGTCTGCGATTCCCTCGTACGTGTTTGTTATGTCGGCCACCGATTCGGTGTGCCTTATCAAAAATATTTTCATGGTAATAGTTTACCATATCCTAGAACGCAATTACAATCCCCTTGTCATTTGCATAAAAGGTCGACAGGCCGCGCATAAGCAGTATCTTTATATTTTTAACACCGTTTTTTTCAAGCATTTCACGCAGGGCATTCGCATCCGATTCATTGTTCGCGTGGGCGATTGTAACCGTGTCGGTGTCGACGAATTTTGCCAAAGCCGCCAAACCCTTTCGTGTGCCCAGGGCCATTCCGTATTTTTTAATCTCGCCCTCGCCATTATCGCCACAGACCAATTTCAATGGGGTTACACCAAGAACAGCCCCGACAGTCTTTTTCATTCGTCCAGTTTTGACCAAGTTTGAAAGGTCCTGGAGCAGGAATCGGACACGTGTACCAGAACGCAAAGCGGGTAGCTTTTCAATAATTTCCTCGTATGATTCGCCCGATTCAACCATTTCGGCAATACGCATACATATATTCGCCATACCAGCGGCCGCCGAGAGCGAATCCAGGAGATAGACTTTTTTGTCAGGGAATTCGGCCATTATGTTTTCGACCGCCAATACTGCACTGCCGTGGGTTCCCGATAATTTCGAGCTTAATGTAACAATTATGATATTGTCCCGCTCTCGCATTATGTCCATGAAGGCCTCGGGCGATGGGCAAGCCGAGCGCAAGGTTTTTGCGGCTCGCATTTTTTCGGTGAATGCACGTGTATCAAGGTCTTCTTCGTCGACGTAGTCGGTTTCGCCCAAAGTCAATGTTAATGGTACGGTGAAAAAATCAAGTTTGTCGGTGGTTAAATCAGAATTTTTCAAATCGGCACATGAGTCAACGATAAGTGTAAATTTCATTGCGGCCTCCCTTTGTAATATTATATTTAACATACATTTGCGAAATCTCCTATCATTAAAGCAGTCATGATATAATGAAAAAGATGAAAATTGCGATAATTGGGGCGGGAGCCGCAGGGTTGATGTGTGCATGTATGTTGCCCGTCGAATATGACGTTACCGTGTTTGATGGGAACTCGGACGCGGGGGCAAAATTGTTGTTGACGGGTAATGGGCGATGCAACATTACAAATTTGGTTTCGGTAGATGAATTTTTGAAATCCGTGCCGCGTAATGCGGAATTCTTGACCCCGTCGTTGAAGGCCTTTACCCCCGCCGACACGGTTGCATTTTTCGAGGGTATTGGGATATCAACCAAAATCGAGAATAACAATCGGGTTTTTCCCGCCGTGGATAAAGCAAAAGGCGTTCGCGATGCGTTGAAAAAACATGCTTTGTCACGCGGAGTTAATTTCAAATTTAATACCATTGTTAGGAATATAGATACGTCTTTTGACGTGGTGATTATCGCAACTGGGGGTGTTTCATTTCCGAATACGGGGTCAACAGGTGATGGTTATTTATTCGCGAAACAGTTTGGACATGATATAGTGCCGCCCCGCCCCGCTTTGACTGGATTACTGCTTGAAATCCCAACAGGCTTTATGGGCACGAGTGTGCATGTTTCCGCCGCTATTGGTGATGTAAGTGCAGTTGGTGATATGATGTTCACAAAGGATGGGGTCAGCGGGCCAGTAATTTTCAAGTTGACATCTTTGATTAACGGCCCTGTTCATGGGCGGGAAATGTTGATTGATTTTGTTCCACATATTGATAGGCCAGTTTTTGATGCAAAGGACAAACCATTTTATGCATTTAGGAAATATCTGCCAGATAAGGTTGCCAATTGGCTGGCGGCCCGCGGCGATAAACCCGCCGACATTAAAAGCATTAGGGTTCCTATACGTGATTTCATGGATATTAAAACCGCCACGGTAACACGTGGCGGGGTTGATGTCAGCCAAATAGATGCGAATACCATGCAGAGCAAATTGGCATCCAATGTTTATTTCATTGGCGAGGTTTTAGATGTTGATGGATTGTCGGGCGGATTTAATTTACAAATCGCGTTCTCGACGGCGGTAGCGTGTGCGCGGGCAGTTAGTTATCCATCTGCCAAAGGATGAAGTCGATTTTTTTGACAGGGTTAATCCCAGAGTTGGGAAAGTATTTATCAAATAATCCCATCCATTCGGTGAAATCCGATTTGGTATAGAATTCACGGTACCAATCGCAGATTCGTTCGTATATTTGTAGTGTTTCTTCAATACGTGCCAAGGAATTGGCGGATGGTTTTTTGAGCCCTAGTTTAGCCAAGACCTTTGAATCCAGTACAGGCATATCGGGGTTAATGGTCGAGAGCATTTTGGTTGCAAATGATGCCTCTATGCTGTTCTGAATACTGGACAAATACACTAGAATTTCTTTTAATTCAATATTTGCCCGGGACTTGTTTGTTTCTAGAAATTTGAAATGCTTGATGCGGTATGCCTCGTTCCGTCGTAATTGGAAAAAGCCATTGTAAACTCTTTGGAATGTTGTGTCTGTTGAAACATCTACGCGGTGCAGATTTTTTATTAGGTGTTGATACCTTTTAACATCGCGGGCGAATTTTGGCCTTTGTATGGTTCTTTCGACTTCCTTTATATCCACGTTAAAACTTCCTCTTCTTTGGTTTTGGGGGTGGCGTATTGTCCGCAACGATTCTCACAGAGTTTCGCAGAAGTTCGGTATCATCAACATCTATTATATAACGTTCCGTGGCACCTTTGTATGGAATCCCAGTTTCACGTATTTGAAATTCGTCCAAGCAAGGCAATTTTTTCAGGTACACCGTATCATCACATATCAGGACGACTGGCTTTTCATCGACATAGACACAGGCCTCACCCATCATGCGAATCCATCGGATTGTGCCCACCCCCTCTAGCTGCTCGCACACATAGTCTATGAAACTCTGCGATGTTGGCATTGTGTCTCTCCTTCCTTTTGTGAACACGTTATATAAATTTGTGGTTCCTTTGTTTCGCCAAGAGGTCCTCCCGTTTTGAATACATGTCTTTCCAATTTTGAACCTTTGCGGCAACAACATCAGCTTCTTGATGAGCATATATTTCAGGGTCGGCATCAATCTCTATTATCTTCAATGCGTTATCACGGTCGCGATTAATGCCCAAGGAAAGGCCCAAGCAATTTATTCGTAAACGATGCTGCTTTTGCAATGCATCGCCAATCTTTGCTGCAATTTCATCCACTTCTGCGATTATGTTTTTCGCATCACCCCCAACCTCGGCTTCAAGCCATTCATGGAGATTTTCCGTCACCATATAGCCGCCTTCAGATGTCTTTGACATAATACCTTCTGGCGAACCAACATGGGCATTTACACTTATTTTTCTCCATTCTCCGTTTTCGGCGCGATGCAATAATATTTTAAATACAAATGGATTACCAGAGTTCGTCGTGAAATTATGGAACGGTTGGAGTATATAGTTATTTCTTGAAAATACTGGAGCATAAATATCATAGAACTTTTTCTTACATACAGTCTTTGATTTATGCTTGTGACTGAGAGTGTACTTTTTACCTGCTCGGAAGAGTTTGTACGCTGACCTGCCGCAATTGGATATGTTTGGTTTTAGCATCAATGTTTTATACCCAGATAACATTATCTCTATATCAATCTCCTTGAAAAGATGAGTGTTAATCAAATATTTATCCAACTCCACCTTTCTCATCTGTTCCTGCACCTGTGTTTTATCCCTCATGGCATAAAAGGCACTCAACAGACATTCCATGTACATACCCTTTGAAATGATTTGCGGCAAGACTGCAACCGCCTTTGCATAAATTTCAACAATATAAGGAAACGATGCTTCTTTGCGATAACTCTTTTCCCCTTTGGCATCATAAAACCAAGCGTTAATAGTTTTTCTTTCCCAGTCTATATCTTTTAACTCGAACATAAAAAGCTCAATACCATGGGCGGCAGACATGGAATATAACAGTTTACAATAACTGTCACTAATTTCTTCTTTTGGTTTACCCAACAGAACGCCTACTCTCATAACCACATGATTACATAAATACGGCATACATGTCAAGATTATGGTAAAGGCATGACATAAACACAAAACGACAAGAAAAAGCCTGCCCCGAAGAGCAAGCCCACAGTCCAATACATTGTGCTAGGAGGCTTTTAGATTACTCGCCACCTGAGCAGTCTTCACATTCGCAGACTTCGCACTCACAGTTTTCCAGGTCGCACTCAACTTCGTCACGGTTACATCCTGTCAAACCAACAGCAGCTACAGCAGCGATAGCGAAGACACCAACCCCTGCGATTGCCTTTGAAAAGAATGACCTTCTCTTTGCCTTTTCGCGTGACTTGTTTCCCTTCTTCTTGTTCTCTTCCATGCCTCTCCCCTTTTGTGTTAATGTTGCCTACAACATCTTGGTATATCTTACACCAACACGAGGCACATGTCAACACTTTTTAGTTACCAATTTATATATGAGCACGGCCAAAAAGATGTTACACTATCGCTATGAGCTTTCGGGTTCCGCACATGTTTTCGTGGCAACACATAATGCTCTTGGGCATTGTGGTTTTGTGGACCGTTGTTTTTGCAACCATAATGCGAAAACGCACCGAACGAACCCAACGCATTACTTTTATAATACTGGGCGCAATTTGCTCCTTGTTCATGTCGCTGCGATGGATATGGGGAACGGGATATTATGTGATACCATTAGAGCTTTGCAATATTGGGGCGTACATGATTTTGTTCGCCGCCATATTCAAGAAGCGACCGTTACTCGTCTTTGCGATTTATTTGAACATCATTGGCGCAATTGTTGGATTGGCTGTTTGGCCTACAACATTTATGTATCCGAATAATTTAGTGTCCATGGAGTTTTTGGATTATTACTTTGTCCATGCGCAATTGATAGTTGTTCCTGTTGCTTTCGTTGCATGTGGATGGTATCGTCCCAGAATAAAGGATGCGTTGCTGGCCTCGGTGCTACTCGTTATAACTGCTTCGGCTGTATTTGGACTAGTCAGTTGGCTTAATCACATTGCCCTCTTTCCTGGGGCATCGGCCAATCACATGAGCGTAATACACGACCATGGCTATCCGTTCTTGGACATATTGTTTGAATGGTGGCCAGTTCCATTGGTGTATATGCTGCCCGTTGTTCCCGTTGCTTTTATAGCTTTGGTTATCCTCACATTGCCTTTTGTTCCACGCGGGGAATACAGGACACAGTTCAAAGAACTGTTATATGGTGCGAAAACCTTGGGGTTCAAGTAAACTCTCATTGATTTATACAATCCGATATGGTAACCTGTTATATTGTGAAAGAACCATCGAATAATCTTATCCAGGTTGGCATATTGCGAAAAGACAAATCCGTATATACATGGAAAGGCACACGTTATGACGAGTTGCTATTTTACATTGCAGCCCAATTTGGGTTTCAACTCGTTCTCTTTAATGAAAGTGATATTGATTTTGTATCTAATACTGTACATGGAACAATCCTGCGCAATGGTGAGCCAGAAGAAATTGCCTGCCCCATTCCGAAAATCGTTGATAATAAATTGCCAGGATTTTCCGAGGCATTTTTCCGAAAACTGGACAACCACACATACCGCACAAAGTACAGAACGCACACAGGGAAATTAAAGGCATTCGAGAAGGTTCAAGAAGCTGGTCGTTTTGCCGAGTACCTGATACCGTCTACCCTGGTCGAGTCATTTGACGATATTATCAAGGCAGTTGAAACAACCAATTCAAAACGTATTGTTGTTAAACACGCAAATATTGACCGCGGAGAAGGTGTTTTTGGTGTTGAGAAGGTTGGCAAAGGATATACCCTGACCCAGGGGCAACAAAAATTTGAATTTACAAAAAAACAATTGGAAGAGTATTATAATCAACACATAGGCAAATTCGTCACAATCTGGCAACCGCACATTGTATCAAAGACTAAACATGGCTCGCCATTTGATATCCGTATTTCATGTCGCCGAGGGGATGGCGGCAAGTTCGCGTTCAAGCACTATGCCAGAATAGGCAGTTCCAAAGGAATTATGTCCAATTGGTCCAAGGGAGGCTATACCTTGAGTATAGACGGGTTCATCCAAAGCAACTTCCCCGAAGAAGACCAAGAAGAGATTTCTAACCACCTGGACAAATTGGGCCGTGAATTCCCCGAGTTTTATGCAGGGCTATTTGATGTGGATATTTTCGATGTTGGGCTAGACGTTGGAATAGAGAAAACCAAAGATGGGTACAAGTTTTGGTTTTTTGAAATTAATGTGGACTTGGGTGGCGGAAACATTTGGGGAATTGAGGAACAGGTCATCCACATGCAGTACTTTCGGCACTTGGCAGAAAAACTTGGCATTGTTGGCACAACAAAACGCAAACAGATAGAGCCAATTTGGCCGATAGAGGTTCGATACAAACCAACAATCCACGACTTCTATTATGTAAGCAAGGGACAACATAAAATAGGCGGCGAGGACGAGAACTCGGGCCTGACACATAACAATGGAAATACACGTTTGAGAAAGTTCTCTACCATTGAGGCATCTGACCATGGCGCATTGGATATAATCGCAAAAATAGGAACAAAGGTCGTCGCAATTGACGGCGGCACGGTCATAGAAGTCCGAAAAGATTGTCCAAAAGACGAACAGCGTATCGACAGCGGTGGAAACTATGCCACTATCAAACACAACACAACCTTTAACGGCGAAGATGTTTATACATCGTACCAGCATTTAAGCAGTGTCGCGGTAAAAGTAGGTCAAAAAGTCGCGCGCGGAAAAGTCATAGGCTTAAGCGGTATGTCGGGTGATGCCCAAATCCCCCACCTCCACTTCCAGGTTCGTATTCGTCAAAACCACTGGACATATGCGGTTGACCCGCTTGAGTTCCTGCCTAAAATGGACTTTGACAAAATGCATTTGGAAAAGAAATTATCCAAACGGGATGGATTCCCAACCTCTGCAATCGAACTCTATAACGATGTATTGGAAAATGGCTGGTGGTTTACTATGCGGGTAAAGGCAAAGAGCAAACTGGTCGTCCCAAGCGAAGGAATTGAAATCCCGGCTGGAACCGTCCTAGAGGTGGTAAGACGAAACAACAATAAATGTACCGTACTTTACGAAGGGAAAAACATCAGCGTTCCCCCAAGGGGATTGTACTTTACATGGTAAACTATAAAAAATACAGAGAGGAGTAAAAAATGGCAAACAAAGAACAAAAAACAATGGGGTTTTTGATAAGCAGCAAAAACAACGAACTGCGCCGTGCGTTGCTGCCCGAAGATATTTCAAAAATCAAGAATAAGTCCAAATTAGTATTTGAGAGTGGCTATGGCAAATGCCTAGGATTTGATGACGCCGACTATATCGCGGCGGGGGCCAAAATCGACACCCGTGAAAACGTTTTGAAATGTGACATCTTGGTTGATGTAAAACTGGACAGCGCAAACTACCTGAACAAAATTTCCAACGGCAAAACATTGGTTGGCTGGGCCCACGCAACGCAACAGGTCGAGTTTGCCGGTGCCGCCATGAAAGGCGGACACACTATTATCGCATGGGAAGAAATATACGAGGGCGGCCGATATATTTTTTATCGCAACCGCGAAATTGCGGGTGAAGCCGCAATCATGCACGGTTTTCGTTACAGCAACAAAATGCCATACGATGCGAATGTGTGTGTTGTCGGAAACGGCCAGACGGCAAAGGGTGCCTTGCGCGTTCTGCATGGCTTGGGGACAAAAAATTTGGATATCTATCCACGCAAATTTGAAAAACTGTTCCGCGAAAAGATGTTTGATTATGATGTAATCGTGAACTGTGTTATGTGGGACACCACACGAACGGATAGATTGATTTACAAAGAAGAGTTAAAGAAATTCAAGCCAGGGTCACTTATCATCGATGTGACATGCAATATAAACTTGGAAGTTGAAACCACGCGCCCAACGACAATTGATGACCCTGTGTACACCGTCGACGGCATCGTTCACTATGCCGTCGACAACACCCCTGCTATGTATCCGCACACGGTTACCTTGATACTGTCATCTGTTTTTGCAAATTATGTCGACGAAATATTGGAATCCAAATATTCCAAACCAGTTGAAAATGCAATAGTCATAAAGGAAGGAAAAATCGTATCCGAAGAAATACGAAAGTTCCGCGAAAAAAGAAACCTTTTCGTACAATAAGGTTGTATAATTTTATATGAACAACTCACCCGAGATAAACTACAACCCCAATGAAATTCACAATAACGAAGACGTCGTCAACCAAGAAACCAGCATGACCAGGCGCATCGCAACCTATGTTGCCTTGGCCCTGTTTGTCGGTTCTGTGGTATTTATAATAATCGCCAGCGTAACTGGCATGGGGGCCTTTAACGTCATACAAAATCCGCGGGCTATTATACTACCCTTCGGTCTTTTGATAACCGTACTCGCATTGGTACTAAAATCACAATCACGTGTATATGAAAAAGACTCTGTCTTGGAAATAATCGACGAAATTGACGACCATGAAATTCCCGTTACAACGATTGTGGAACGGTACAAAGAAGATTACGAGATTGACGAGAAAATGGACATGAAACAACTGGAAAAAAAGGTCACCGACAGACTGACCGATTTACTGTGGGAAGGCCGCCTTCCTACACATAAATATGTTATCGGCAGGCGTGTTTTGGTACGCGTCGACACCGCACAAGATTGACGTAAACCGTCAAATAGACTACACTTAATCATTATGTATAATCCATTTGATGATATTTGTAATCTTGTAAACGCGGCGGCGAAAATCCTTGGTGTCGATGAAAACGCCTATGCCCACATCATGAAACCTGAACGCGAAATAACCGTCAGCCTGCCTGTAAAAATGGACAACGGCAAACAACAGGTTTTTGACGGCTTCCGCATCCAACATTCCTGTATCCGCGGGCCATACAAGGGCGGTTTACGATACCATCCCAACTTGGACATCGAAAATGCTCGGGCCTTGGCGGCTTGGATGACGTTCAAATGCTCGCTTGTTGATATTCCATACGGCGGCGGAAAAGGCGGTATCGCCGTTGACCCATCACAACTCTCATCGGGCGAACTTGAACGTTTAACACGGGCATTCATCCGCGCCTTGGCCCCTGTTATTGGGCCGCATGTTGACATCCCCGCCCCTGACGTAAATACCGACTCTAAAACAATGGATATAATCGTGGATGAATACAGCAAAATCATAGGCAAGCCCTCCCCTGCCGTTGTTACTGGGAAATCGGTCGATAACGGCGGCTCAATTGGCCGCACCGAAGCCACGGGTCGCGGAGTTGCAATAATCACAAAAGAAATTTTGGCAAAAAACAATCAATCCATTGTGGGGGCTACGGTCGTAATACAAGGTTTTGGAAAGGTAGGATATTACGCCGCACGAATTCTGCACGAATTTGGGGCAAAGATAATAGGGATAAGCGACATAGACGGCGGATATCACAATCCTGCGGGCATAGACATTCCTAATCTTGATTTGACCAAAACAAAGCGCAATATATCCAACGAAGAGTTATTGACTCTTGAATGTGATGTACTCGTCCCTGCCGCCTTGGGCAATCAAATAACAATAAAAAATGCGGCGGACATCCGCGCCAAAATAATTGTAGAGGGTGCAAACGGCCCTGTCACGGGCGATGCCGATGTAATCCTGGAAAAACAAGGTACCACAGTCGTACCAGACATCCTGGCCAATGCTGGCGGAGTTATTGTTTCATACTACGAATGGCTGCAAAATTTGGAAAACGAAAAATGGACCGAAGCACGCGTCAATGAAACCCTCGGCAATACCATGACGGCCGCATTTGAAAATGTTTACCAAATGCACATTGATAAATCCGTCCCAATGCGAAAGGCCGCATACACAATCAGTCTGCAACGACTCTTGGGTTAAATTAAAAATTTACTGCTTCCATCTTTTAAGTGTTGCTATATGTTGGCACAGGACATCTCTGGCCTCTTCTGCTGTGTACCCTGTCCCATTGGCGGAATTGTAATCCTCTAAAAAACTTATGATGGTTTCTACTATCTCGGCTGGACTCTTTTCTGGCGAAAACTTTCCGCCACTATGACAATGTCCGCAATAATCCACATTAACGGTTGTATCGGCATTGGTTCCCAAAACATCTGGCTCATTTAATATCCACGAGCAACTTTGGCAAGTTGTCCCAAGCATTTCGCAAATATCTATCTTGAAAATATCTGTAATAGCCTTAAGGGTATCAATCGTAGGTGTCGTTTCGCCATTTTCCCATCGCGATACCGCCTGTCGTGTGACATTTAATTTTTCCGCGAAACCCTCTTGTGTCAAACCTTGGTTTGTTCGTATTTCCATAATTGCTTTTTGTATGTTCATATTGTACTGTAATAGAAATCCCCGCAACACGCAAGCAACAGTTTGTTGCGTATTTTGTCAGCAACCCCCTTTACACCCCCAAAACCCATGCTACCCTAACATACAAAGGGAGGTCGTATGCTCTACCAAATCCATACCCAATCACGCGTTTTCGATACACGCATTCGCCATGCCGAAAAACCCCCAGCAAATCTAAATCGCCTCCCGCAGGAGGAACTGTTACGCTCATGACTCCACCAAACCACGGACCACGTGTCATAAATGTGAGCATAGCTCACGGACTAATGGAAAA
>Ga0131853_10000726_pt1 | contig 59317 bp, 54 predicted proteins | sample TergutLab28metaG_FD_92764 | JGI IMG/M metagenome (GOLD analysis project Ga0131853, IMG submission 92764) | Labiotermes labralis P1 segment gut microbial communities from Petit-Saut dam, French Guiana - Lab288 P1 (version 2) (version 2) | ecosystem: Host-associated > Arthropoda: Insects >...
CCCCTCCCTCCCGCGCCCGCGCCGGGACCGGCGGTGTCGCTATGGCGCCCGCGATGGGCACTGTGCGGGCGCTGCCCGGTGGTGTCGATGGGGCCTGCGCTGTCGTGGTGAGAGGCGGTGCCCGGCCCGGGCTCGGCGGTCGACCCGCTTTCCGTCTCCGTACTGGCCGCTGCGCGGCCACCGGTGGGATACCCCCCCCGGACCCCCGGCCGACGGTCTTGGCCCGCTCTGGTGCGGGGCCATGCTTCAGTCAGGGTCCGCTGTCGCGGTCGGATGACCGTAGTCCCGTTAGACGGTGCGGCACGGAGACTGGGCTGGCCCAAGATGCCCGGAACGGCCAGAACAACAGCGAAAGGTTTTAAAAGGCAAATACTGCCGGGACCGCATGCTAGGACGCCTTGGCGAGGGCGGAATTGCGGTCGCTGAGTTTGGTCCGCAGGAACGTCTGGACATCGGTGACGCTGGCGGGGACAGCGATGACGGGCAGCGGCGCCCGCTCCATGCCGTGTTCGATCGCCGCTTTGAGATCCTGGAGATGAACGGGCCACCCCGGCTTGATGTCCTTGGGCAAGAACTGAAGTACCCGGATACCGGCGGCCTCCATACGGTTGCGCCGGGCCACGGTTGCCTCGTGGTCCTTGACGAGGATGTGATGCTCAAGTGAGTCAACCTCGGCCGCCACTCCCGCCCCCGGCCACCAGGCGTCGGGAATGGCAAGGAAGGTGCCATCGGGAAGGAACAGCCTCGGGTTGTACATCGGCTCCGGGAGAACCGACCGGGTGATGCAGGTCTTGAGGTCGTGCTCTCCTTCGGAGCGGACGCCCGAACTGACCTCGACAAGCGCGGCGCGCAGTAGCCCGGATCCCGCCGACGGGCCCGCGTCGAGTTCGGCTGTCAGCTCGGCTACTGTGCAGCCGCCGCCCTTGTGCAGGACCTCGCTGAGCAGTGTCCGGGCATCCTCGGGTTTCAGCATCGCCCGAGTCGCGTCCGCGGCCGCGCGGACCAGGGGCGCGTACCTGATGCTCCTGATCGCACGCACGTCATCCGGCATTCGCTCCGTGCGACGGATGCGGACATAGCCGAGACCCTTCACCCGGCACTCGGCGGGCACGAGAACCTCGACATCGTTGCCTCCGGCGCAGTTCCGGTGGTGGTACCGAACAGCGACCGGCCCGGTGATGACGGCATTCTTCCCGGCGTGCAGCAAGGCGGCCATATGCCGCTGCGCTGAGGTAACGGTTCCGGTCTCCACGGAGTAGACGCCCGGGAGGATCTTCTGCCACGCCCCGCCGGGCCTCAGCCGGTGACGTATCGCGGACTCAGTGATCCCGTACCGCACGGCCTGCTTGCGGGAGATGACGTTGAACTGACTCTCGAGCAGGTCGGAGAGCCGCTCCGGAAGCGGGTCCGCGTCCCCGTCGTGACTGCCGAGCAACATGATCTTTGTGTGGTCATTCATGCGAATACTGTGACATCGAAGTGTGACATTCTAGCCGCGTCGACGACGGGCTTGTTACAGAAAGATTTCAGTCATGTTCGTTCTGTAGGCATCCCCCTGAAGAAGGGCGAGAAAGGGCCGTCTTACTATGGCCTCGCGGGGAGTGCTCTGGGGGAGGGGGAAAGAGGTAGTACGTGGGCGATCTGCTGGTCCTGTGGGACGTAGACGGAACCCTGCTGAACGCTGGTGGCGTCGGCGGTGACCTGTACGAGACGGTGTTCGCGCAACTGTTCGGCTGTGCGCTGGAGGCGTTCGCGCCGATGGCGGGCCGGACCGACCGCGCCATCATCCTGGAAACGCTGGAGATGGCGGGGATCACGCAGCCGCGCCGGTACGTGGATCACTTCATCTGGGGGCTGAGCGAGCACGCACGGTCTATGAGCGATGCGGTGGCCGCACGGGGGCGCGCCCTTCCCGGAGCGGTGACGGCCCTGGCCGCGCTCGCGACGGCCCGGGTCCGGGAGGCGCAGCGCGTTCCGGCCGGAGTCGGCGCCCGGGGAAAACCGGTCTCCGGGAGCTACGGCCGCCCTGGCGGAAGGCCCGGGCGGGTCCGGCAGTCCGTGCTGACGGGAAACGTTCGCAAGCTCGCCGAGGTGAAACTGGCGGCACTCGGGCTGCAGGCCGGCCTCGACCTGTGCATCGGGGCGTACGGCGACGACCACGAGGTCCGCACCGAACTCGTCCACGTGGCCCGGAGACGGGCCGCCGCAGTACACGGCCGGCTGCCCAGCGACTTCGACGGTCCTGCGACGGTCGTGGTCGGTGACACGCCGCTGGACATCGAGGCGGCACTGGCCGCGGACGCCAGGGCCGTGGGCGTGGCCACCGGCGGCTACCGGGCGGACCAGCTGGCCGCGGCGGGTGCCCACGCCGTGCTGCCCGACCTCTCTGACACCGACCTGGTCACGGAAACGCTGCTGGCATAGGCAGGAGAATCGCCCCGCCGTCGTGGACACGGCCGCCGCCAAGACCGTGTTCACGGCAGCAAAGGTCCCAGCGACACCACCGCCCAGCGGCCGCGCACTGCCCATCGCGGGCGCTATAGCGACACCACCGGTCCCGACGCGGGCGCGGAGAGGGAGACGCGGGCGCGCGGAGAGGGAGACGCGGGCGCGGGCGGCGAGGGAGGCGCGGGCGGGCGGCGAGTGTCGGTGGTCCGGCATACACTCGGGGCATGCCGGGACGGATTCGCCAGGAGGACATCGCGGCGGTCCGCGAGCGTTCGCCGATCGTTGACGTGGTGGGGGAGTACCTCCAGCTGAGGCCCGCCGGAGGCGGGAACCTCAAGGGGTTGTGCCCGTTTCATGATGAAAAAACACCATCTTTCAACGTAACTCCCGGAAAAGAGCTGTACCACTGCTTTTCCTGCCAGGAGGGCGGGGACGTCATCCGGTTCGTCATGGAGATGGAGGCGCTGCAGTTCGCCGAGGCGGTCGAACGGCTGGCCGCCCGGTCCGGGATCGAGCTGCGCTACGAGGGCGGCGGCTACGTGCCCGGCCAGGAACGGGGCCAGCGGCTGCGCCTGGTCGAGGCGAGCCGGGCCGCGCAGGAGTTCTACGCCGAGAAGATGATCAACGCCGCGCCGGCCCGGGAGTTCCTGGCCCAGCGCGGATTCGAACTGGCCGACGCGCAGAAGTTCGGGATGGGCTACGCGCCCGACGCCTGGGACGAGCTCACCCGGCACCTGCGGGGCCGCGGGTTCACCGACGACGAGCTCACCAAGGCGGGGCTGGCCCGCAAGTCCAGCCGGGGCACGCTCATCGACATGTTCCGCGGCCGGATGATGTGGCCGATCCGGGACCTGTCCGGGGACACCATCGCGTTCGGCGCCCGCAAGATGAACCCCGACGACAACGGGCCCAAGTACCTGAACACGCCCGAGACCTCGCTGTTCAAGAAGGGTAACGTGCTCTACGGGGCGGACCTGGCCAAGCGCGACATCGGCCGCCAGCGCAAGGCCGTGATCGTCGAGGGCTACACCGATGTCATGGCCTGCAATCTGTCCGGGGTCACGACCGCCGTGGCCACCTGCGGCACGTCGTTCGGCGAGGAGCACGTGAAGCTCCTGCGGCGGCTGATCATGGACTCCGAGGGATCCGACGGCGAGGTGATCTTCACCTTCGACGGCGACGCCGCCGGCCAGAAGGCCGCGCTGCGCGCCTTCGCTCTGGAAGACAAGTTTGTCTCCCAGACCTACGTCGCCGTCCAGCCCGACGGCCTCGACCCCTGCGACCTGCGCCTGAAGCACGGGGAATCCGCCGTGCGCGACCTGGTCGCCCGGCGCGTGCCGCTGTTCGAGTTCGCGATCCGGCAGGTGCTGTCCAAGTACGACCTCGACACCACCGACGGGCAGCTCGCAGCCTTGGACGAGGCCGCGCCCATCGTGGCCCGGATCAAGGACCGGGGCAAGCGCGAGCGGTACGCCGTCAACCTCGACCGCTGGCTCGGCTTCATGAACGAGCGGTTCGTGCTGGGCCGGGTCCGGGAGCATGCCCGGGATAAGGGGCGCGGACGGGGAACGATGATCCGTTCGGATGAAAAGAGCCCCGGGAACGGGCCGCAGCCCGGCGCCTACCGGTACGATCGCTCCGATCCGGCCCTCCAGGCCGAGCGGGAACTCCTGAAACTGGCCGTGCAGTGGCCGGCGCTGTGCGGGCCGGAGTTCGACGCGCTGGGCGCCGAGGCGTTCACCGTCCCCGTGCACGGATCCGTGTTCGGGCTGATCGCCGGGTGCGGCGGCGCCGCCAGCGCGGGCCGGGCCCGGGACTGGGCGGCCGCGCTGCTGGAGGCCGCCCCCGAGGACCGGGCCCGCGCCTTCGTGAACGAACTGGCCGTCGAGCCTCTGCTCAGAGACGACGAGCCGGACGAGAAGTACGTGGCCGCGATGCTGGCCCGGGTCGCGGAACTTTCTATGGGACGGCAGATAGCCCTGCTCAAGAGCAAGATGCAACGGATGAATCCGGTTGATGAGCAAGAAATGTACGGGAAGCTTTTCGGGGAGCTCATCGGGCTCGAACAGCGCAGAAAAGCCCTGCTAGAACGTGCGACAGGCATGTAACCCCGGAGTCTTCGCCAGGTTGCCGCGAGGTTAAAGATTACTTGCAGGTAACAAAATTAGGCCTCCCGAAAACCAGGGTCCGTACCGCAGTCTGGACGGGTGAGCCTCACCGTAATATCAAGCGGACCATCGCTTACTGTGCAACTAACGGACCTCGTAGCGCTCGGGCGCACGCGGGGATTCGTGACGATGGGGGACGTCACATCCGCAATCGAGCGGGCCGATCTCGGAGCAGACGCACTTGACGGGGCTGTGCGCATGCTCGCCGAAGAGGGCATTGATGTCCTCGAGGCACCCGCCGAAGAGGAGACAACGACAAAACTGCCGGAGCCGGCCGAAGACACCAGCAAGCGAGGCGGTACCAGTGACCTGGTACGGCTTTACCTGAGGGAAATTGGCCGGGTCCCGCTGCTCACCGCCGAGGACGAGGTCGAACTGGCCAAGTCCATCGAAGCCGGGCTGTTCGCGGAGGAGAAACTCCACGGCGCGTATCCGCTCCTGGGAGCCGAACACGGCGACCTGGAGCAGCTTTCCGCCGACGGCGTCCGGGCCAAGCAGCGCCTCATCGAGGCCAACCTGCGGCTCGTGGTGTCGATCGCGAAACGCTACATCGGCCGGGGACTGGTTTTCCTGGACCTGATCCAGGAAGGGAACCTCGGGCTGATCCGGGCCGTCGAGAAATTCGACTACACCCGCGGCTACAAGTTCTCCACCTATGCCACCTGGTGGATTCGGCAGGCCATCACCCGGGCGATCGCCGACCAGGCGCGCACCATCCGGGTGCCGGTGCACATGGTCGAGACGATTAACAAGCTCGCCCGCGTCCAGCGCCAGCTCCACCAGGAGCTCGGGCGGGAAGCGACGAACGACGAGATCGCCGGCGAGATGGGCATCGACCCCGACCGGGTCGCCGAGATCCAGCGGATCGCCCAGGAGCCGGTGTCGCTGCAGTCCCCGATCGGCGAGGAGGAATCCGACCTCGGCGACTTCATCGAGGACTCCGATGCCGTCGTGCCGGTCGAGGCGGCCGCGTTCATCATGCTTCAGGACCAGCTGGACAAGGTCCTGTGCGAGCTGTCGGACCGGGAGCAGCGGATCATCCAGCTGCGCTTCGGCCTGACGGACGGGCACCCGCGGACGCTGGAGGAAGTGGGCCGCGAGTTCGGCGTGACGCGGGAGCGGATCCGGCAGATCGAGTCCAAGACCCTGGCCAAACTGCGGCACCCGTCCCGGGCCGTGGTCCTGAAGGAGTACCTGGACTAACACCCCGAGAAATGATCGTGGCGCGGATCCCCACCCCGCTTGGGGATCCGCGCCACGATTGTTACTGCCTGCTGCTACTCGGCCCGGGCGCCGTTGAACGTGGCGGCGCTGCCGTCCGCCTGGTACGGCACCTGGGTGTCGGCGCCGTCGGCCGGGTCGTCAGAACCGCCCCTGCCGGTGAACGGCAGCTTGTCGGTGGCCGTCTTCGCCGCGCCGACTAGCTTCGGCGCCGCGGACTTCGCCAGGTCGGGCGCCTTGGCGGCCGCCGTCTTCCCCAGGTCAGCCGCCTTGGCCGTCGCCTGCTCCCGGGCGTTCTGAACCGCCGGGTGCGCCGCGGCCTTCTGGCTGAGGTTCACCAGCTGGTCGAACCGCTTCCGGCCCGCCCAGCTGCCGACGACGAAGCCGACGGCGATGCCGAACAGGAATATTGCCTTACGCATTATGGGCACCCCTTCCGGTGCGCGTAGCGTGCTGCGCACCCCAATTTTCCCCGATACACGACACCCTATACATCTTGACGCCTGTCGTCACGCCCGGTCCGTGATCATGCTTCCGCCCCGATCCGGGCCCGGAAGCTTGGCTCGCGTGGGCCCAGGCACCCCTCCCGGTGCGCTACGATTGTTCTCAGCGGTGAAGGGGTACTCTTCCATGCCGCCGGTCCGGCGTAGCTCAGTTGGCAGAGCGTTCGGCTGTTAACCGAATTGTCGTAGGTTCGAATCCTACCGCCGGAGCCCAATACGTAAGCCCGGTTACCTGCGAAAACGTAGGCAACCGGGCTTATTTGCATAGATCGCACCGGTAGTTCCATTACTGGTAGACGTCAGGCCGCGACCGCGATGAGATCGTATCTGTCGGCGGCCTGGTCATAGTCGGTGTCGACTTCCCGCAGTCCCGCGGCCTCCAGGCGTTCCCGAAGTTCGCCGATCGTGAAGGGGCGGAACGAGACCTGGTACTCGTGCGGCTCGATCCGGTCGCCGTCTTCGTGCAGGAACACGATGTGAGAGATGTGCTCCTCCTCAAGCCGGGCCGGTATCTCCCAGGCGTACAAGACGGCGCAGCGTCGTCCCGCGCGTACCCGCACCCGGTCTCTGACCTGCACGATCCGGTGATCGGCGTGGATTTTCTCCCAGTGGCGGGAGTCGATCACCACATGGCCGCCCGGACGGGTCATCCGCCGCAGGGCCATGAGCGACTCGATCATCGCGTCCCGGCCAGCGGCATGCACCAGCGCGTTGCCCGTGCACAGCACGACGTCGAACCGCTCGTCGATCTCGGACGGAAGGTCGGCCCACAGGCAGCGCCGAAGCGGTATCTCCAGCCCCTCGCGCCGGAACCGCGCGGCCGCGGCCTCGACCATGGCCTGGTTCCCGTCAGCCGCCCGCACGGTGAAACCCCGGCGGGCCAGCGCCGCCGCGTCGACCCCTGTCCCGCAGGCCGCGTCGAGCACGGTGCTAGCCGGGTCGATCCGCCGCAGCAGGCGAGCCGGCCCGGGAGCATTGATCGCCGCGCCGCTGACCAGCACTGAATCGTCGAATAGCCAGTCGTAATCGGCGGCGAGGTCATCGTAAAGATCAGGCATGAATCCATACCCTGGCAGAATTTCCCTGATCTGCCCACGGATTTTCGCCCTGGTGACCATGACCGCGAGCGCCGCCGACCCGAGGCGCCTGTCGCCCGTTAGGCCGAAGTCTTCAGCGTGGCCATGAACTGCCGCCACGCGCCCGGCCCCATGTCCAGGACGGCGCCGTACCGCTCCTTGGTGTCCCGTACCAGTACCGAGCCGGCGGTCCCGCCTACCTCGACGCAGTCGCTGCCGCCGGTGCCGCTGTAGGTGGACTTCCGCCATGGGTTCAGGACGTTATCCGGTCGTTCCATTGCTGAACTGCCTCCTTGATAGCCTCCAGCGAGGCGCTGCTGGTGAGCGCCTCCGCGCGGAGCGCGTCGAACAGCACGGTCATCGCTTCCGCCGCATCCGGCGACTCGATGACCTGCCCGCCCAGGGCGGTTTCCAAGTAGACAGTATGGGGAAGTTGGTCGGCCTCGGCAATGACGAATGCGCCGTTAAGGCCGGAGTGGACCTGGTCCGGGATGACCTGGATGGTGATCCTCGGCATTCGGGCAAGCTCCAGCACGTGCTCTAGCTGGGCGGCCATGATGGCTGGACCTCCGATGTTCGCGTGGAGCACGTGCTCGGCCAGCAGCGAGATCATCCTTGGCGGCGGTGGGTCCGAGCGGAACAGTATCGCCTGACGCTCCAGGCGCGCGGCCAGCCGTTCCTTGGCGACGTCATCTTCTGTCTCCGGATGAACCTTGAGGCCCGCCAGGGCGTAGTCGCTGGTCTGATAGAGCCCGGGAAGCACCGAGTGGTGGGCCGTCTTGATCGTTCTGGCGCCCTGCTCGTGCGGGGCGAACGGCCGGAAGCCAGCGGAGAACGGGACGCCACGCATCCGGCGCTCGGTCCGGGCGAACGTTCCGGGTGTTCCGAATGCCTGGTCCAGCAGCTCCGCCTGCTCGGGTGTCGGGGCCCGCTGGCCGGACTCGATGTTCTTGATCGTGGAGGGGCTGAAGCCGATCCGGTCGGCTACTTCGGCCACGGACCAGCCCTTCTGGGCCCGCGCGGCCTTAAGTTCGTCAGCGAACATCTCACGGTCGTTCTCGTTGTAGCTGGCCATGCCGGATCCCCCTGGAGTCTCGACAAACGGTGTTACGCCAGGCCGCTGGAGGTCACGCCGCTCGCCTCGTCGTCACAGTCGGCGGATGCCGGACACGGCCCACTAGTGACCTGATGCACACGGTACGCCACTTGTCGCAGGATTGTCATGAACCAGCGGAGAGACACGACTATCTCCCGGAATGCCCGTGACAGGAGGGCGGCCATGCCGATGACGGTGAAGGAACGCGACCAGTACGAGAACCTCAAGGCCGACTGGCCGGTGTACGACTGCAGCTACGACCCTGACCGTGAGCACCCGTTCCGTGCCGTGCCGCTGGCGGACCGGAATACGGAACTCGCCGCGGACAGCCCCGCCGAACTCCGGGCGCTCGTCCGCGCGGACCACGCGGCGCGTATCCAGGGGACGGGCCGGTGAGTGCCGCCATGGCCAGCAGCCCCGCCCGCCCGGCAGAGCCCCGGTGCCGGAGTGACTCGATCGAACTGGCGGCGAGTCCCGGGTCCGTTGCCCCGGCCCGGCTCCGGGCCCGCCTCGATCTCCGTGACTGGCACCTGGACGAGGTCGTCGCGGATGTTGAACAAGTCGTAAGCGAGCTTGCCTCCAATGCGGTGCAGGCCACGCGGGGCGCAGGGCTGGACACCGGGATCCGGGTCACCCTCACCTTCGATGGTTCCGGAGTCCTGGTCGCGGTATGGGACGCGGTACCGTCCTCGCCGGTTCCGGCCAGTCCCGACGAGGACAGCGAGCGTGGGCGGGGCCTGCTGATAGTCGAGGCGCTCGCCGAGTGGACAGAGGTCAGGCCCGTACCGGTGAGCCGCGGCGGCGGGAAGCTCGTCCGCGCCCGAATCGCCCTCCCGTAACCCCGATAAGTAAGGAGAGAATTCGATGACCGACACGCTGGAACGGGCACTCTTGCGCAGTCCTGACGGGTCCTGAACCGCTGTCCGCGGGGCGCTACGGCTTGAAGGCGACCCCGCCGTAGGTGCTCACCTCGGCCGGTGTCGGCCGCGGCCCGCGCACCGCTGGGCGCCAGTCCGAGACCGGTACCACGCCCGGCGGCACCAGTTCGAGGCCGTTGAACGCCAGCCGGGCAAAATCGCTGGAATCGCGCATCTGCGCGGGTATCCCGGCTGCCCGGTCGGTGCGTTCCCAGGCGGCCACCGCCGGGTCATGCTCCGCGCTGATGTGCGAGGCGGTCAGGAAGCTCCCCGATGGGAGAGCGTCGAGGAGGGTGCCGATGATGCCGTCCGGCCCCCATTCGTCCGGGACGTAATGCAGGATGGCGACGAGCATCAGCGCGACGGGCTGGCTGAAGTCCAGGATCTCCCGGGTCGCCGGGTTGTCGAGGATAGCCTGCGGTTCCCGGATGTCGGCCTGGATGTAGGCGGTCCGGCCCTCGGGCGCGGAGGTCAGCAGGGCACGCGCGTGCGCGAGGACCAGTGGGTCGCTGTCGACGTAGACGATGCGGGACGAAGGCGCGGCCGCCTGGGCGACCTCATGGACGTTGCTGGTCGTCGGCAGCCCGGTCCCGATGTCGAGGAACTGCCGGATACCCGCCTCGGCGGCCAGGTACTTCACCGCGCGGCCGAGGAACGCCCGGTTCTCGCGCGCCGAGGTGCGGCCGCCGGGCCAGGCGGCGAATATCTGATCCGCCGCCTCCCGGTCAGCCGCAAAGTGATTCTTGCCGCCGATGCCGTAGTCGTACATCCGGGCTGGATGAGGCTGGGACGTATCGATTTCGGGTGGCAGTTCCGACATTCGCGCTTCTTTCAGCTCCGGAATTTGCGTCTTTGCGGTCCAGTGCGGAAATCGTACCGTGTGCGCGGTACAGCCGTATGTGACATAGATCGCTCTGATGTGACCGGTAACGGTGCCGGGGCGGGTCGTTTCGCAGGTGGACGGGGAAACGCGCTTAACGTGAGGGATCTTCTATCTTTCCGACGCCGATGACCCGTGGGAAGTGGTCTCCCGGGAGCGGCCCAGCCGCGCGGCTCCGCTGACGCTTGAGATCCGGCGAGACTTGGTCGCTGCCTGGCAAACTGGGCGGGGAAGAAGTTGTCCGGACAGGAGATGGGGAGCCATGGCGGACTCCGCTGAGGAAGCAACGCGAGCCAGACTGGCCGCGGCGAAGGGGAAGGCGCGGTACCCGGGTCTGGGCCTGTGGAACTTCGTCGCCGACCTGAAGGTGCTTCCGGACGTCGACGAGATCTCCGAAGAGGACGTGCCGGAAGCCGAGCGGGAGGACGCGGAGCTTCGCCGGGCGGCGCTGATCGTGGCCGCCACGGACATCGTCGACTGGTGCATCGACGACATCGAGATGGTCATCTTCGACGAGAATGACCGGGTCGATGAGGAAACGACCGAGGAGTCGTTCATCTACGACGTCTTCCCGGCCCGGCACCGGCGGGCCTACGGCCAGGAGTTCTTCCGCAAGGCCCTGGTGACCGCGGTTCAGGTGGCCGCTGACCTCGCGGATCCGGATGGCGGGCCCGCCGCGTGCATCGCCGAGGAGATCATCCGCCACGCTGTCGGCGAGCTCGCGGTGAGCCTGTGCGAGGAGGCCGGGCTCGGGGAGCCGTGGCTTCATCCCGATGAGCTTCTGCTCGAGGACGCGGACTTCGAGCTTCTGTACGCCGAGGAGATGGACGGGCTGGAAAACGATCCGGGTGCCCAGCGGGCGCTCGGCGTTCATCTTCCGTCGGTAGAGGGCTGGTTCTCGCCGTTCAACCCCCACCGGGCCGTCCATCCCTACGCGGAGACCGACAGCGCCATCCCCGAGGTGCATGATCTCTACCCGCGGCTCAGGCCTGAGGATGATCCGGAGATCCTCTTCGACCTCGATGTCGTCAACGCCGCCGCTCCGATCGCCGGTTTCCCCGCGGGCAGTGACCTGGTCGCGCTCATGCGCCAGGGAGCCGTCCCCGTGCCCGGCCAGTGGGTCGCGGACGATTCCGACCCGGAAGCGTCCTTCGCCGCCCTTGTCGCCGCGTCGTCCGCGGACTACGGAAGCGGCTGGCTGGAATGGGAGTCCTACGCCGGCGCTGACTCTGTCCGCTCCGAGCCGGTCATCCAGCTCACGGCCCACCGTCATTTTCCCGTCGGCGACGACGAACCGTGGGTCCACACCGCCAGCAGCGGTGGCCAGATGCTGGCCATCCCGCTTCGCTACGTCGTCTCCTACCGCCCCGACCCCGGCGTCCGCGCGCGCTGGGAACGCCGGCTGGACGACCTGGATTCTCAGGGGTAGCCCAGCGTTACCGTAGGCCTCAGGTGTAAACCGGACTATCGGGTCAAGCGTCACATACTCGGAAGTAACCATCGTAACTTCCGTGTTGTTTGACCCCGCCCGGTAATCCCGCAGGGCGGGACCCGGAGTCGCGGACGCCGCATCGCGTCCCCTTCAAGGAAGCACCTGCCGCCGTGACCTCCCTTACGGCTGCCCGCGGACGGGCGGGACGTTGATCCCGAGCCTTCCGGGCTGCACCCCCGCGACGACCCGCTCCCAGAGTGAGGGCCTCGCGCATCTCCAGCGCATCGCCGCCGATCAGGCCGAGGCGGGGCTGGCCGTGGCCTTCGGCCCGGCCCCGGCCATGCCTCTTCCTCCGGCCCGCGATGCGACGTCGGGCCAGTTCCCAGCGATCTCAGTACTCATCCCCGCGCACAACGAGGCGTCGACGATCGCGACCACCATCCAGTCGTTGCGCGGCCAGACGCTGCCGCCCGCCCGCATCATCGTCATCTGCGACAACTGCACGGACGACACCGCCGCCACCGCCCGGGCTCAGGGCGTGGCCGTCATCACCACCGTCGGCAACACGGGGCGCAAGGCGGGAGCGGTCAACCAGGCACTGTCTCGCGTGCTCGCCGACCGGGCACCCGACTTCTTCGTCATGGTCATGGACGCTGACACCGAGTTGTCGCCCGCGTGGCTTGAGACGGCGGCCCGCGAGCTGGCGGGCAACCGGCGAGCCGCCGTCGGCGGAACGTACCTCGGGGCGGGGGCGGAAGAAGACCCCGGTGCCGGCGTCGGGAGCCGGGCCTACCGCGGCCTGGTGCGGCAACTCCAGTTCAACGAATTCGTGCGATCTTCCCGGCTGCAGGGCCGGAAGCACCGCACGAGCGTCTGGTGCCTGTCGGGGACGGGCACCATGGCCCGCGCGTCCATGTTCCGGGAGATCGCCGCCGAGCGAGGCCGGTCGCTGCCGGGCCGCCACGGCGACGTGTACGACTCGCACAGCTCGACCGAAGACTTCGAGCTCGCTCTCGCCTGCCGGACCCTCGGCTACCAGTGCGTCATCCCGCCGGGATGCGACTCGCGCACCGAGGTCATGCCGACGATGAGGGCGTGGTTCAAGCAGCGGCTGCGGTGGCAGTTCGGAACGCTGGAGTCCCTGGTGGACTACGGGTTCAACCAGCACACCCGGGGCTGGAACGGCTGGGCGCGGCAGGGCCTGTTCCACCTGCGGTTCCTGACCCAGTTCGCACTGTGGTTCGTCCTCGCCCGGTCCCTGGCCACCACGGGGGCGGCGTTCCCGCCGTTCATCATCGCGTGCCTGGTGGTGGTGTACGCCGAACGCCTCATCTCCGTATGGGGCGCGGGCTGGAAAGGCCGGCTGCTGGCCGCGCTCATCCTGCCCGAGTTCCTGTACGGCGTCTCCGAAGGCGCCTATCTCGTGTCCGCCATCTGGAAAGTCGTCCGGCGCAAGCCGCTGACTGACTGGGGACACCTCTGATGACCACCGTCCTGGCCGTCCTCTCGGCAGCCGTGACCGTGCTGTATGCCCTCTCGGCACTGGCACGCCTCGTGCCCGTCAAGCGCCGGCACTACCGGTGGGGCCAGTTCGGCGGCATGCTGGCCTCCACCTTGCTCGTCGTGGGACTCGCTTCCTGCGCGTATGTCGCGGTTCGCGGCGCGACCGCACCCCGGGACACGGCAGAGGCCAGGGCTCCCGTGGCACTCCGCCACGACGTCTTGCCGACCGGGGTCTTCGCACCGGGAGAGTGGGATTCTTGGTCTCCGGTGAAGCGGTTCGGCCAGGAGACGGGGCGCCCGGTCCATTACGTTCTCGACTACATGGGGCCGGACGAGGCTTTCCCCGCGCGCCTCGGCGCGCTTGCCGCCGCGCATCACGCCGAGCCGGTGCTGCAGATGGAGCCGACCATGAGCATGGCCGGCATCGCGGCGGGCCACGACGATTCCTATCTCCGTGACCTGTCCCGGCAGGTCAGCGGCTACGGGCATCCCCTGGTGCTCTCGTTCGCCCCGGAGGCGAACGGAAACTGGTACTCATGGGGCTGGTCTCATACCCCCGCGGCCCAGTGGGTGGCCGCGTGGCGGCATGTCGTCACCGTTTTCCGGCAGCAGCACGTACGCAACGTGACCTGGATGTGGACCGTCAACGTGCCATTCCCCGCCTCCGGACCGGTCTCGGATTACTGGCCTGGTGCGGCCTACGTCGGGATGATCGGCATCGACGGCTACTTCGTGCACTCGTCCGACACCTTCAATTCCGTCTTCGGGCCGATCGTGGACCAGATTCGCTCGCTGACGGCGAAGCCGCTCCTCATATCCGAGACCGCGGTCGGCCCGGACTCAGGAACGGAGGCCGGATCCCAGGTCCGCTCCTTGTTCGCCGGGGCGAAAGCCGGTCACCTTGCCGGGCTCATCTGGTTCGACCAGGCGCAGCACGGAAGCGCGTACCACCAGGACTGGCGCCTCGAAGACAACCCGGCCGCGCTGGCCGCGTTCCGCGCCGCGGCGAAGGAGCACGGGCAGTGAGGCGGCGGACGCTGACCGGTGACCAGAAGGCGGGTGACGGGGGTGGAACGAAGGCCCGTTTGGTATCAGGCGGGGCCGGCGGTGAGGGCCCGGGCCAGCTGGGAGGGGTCGGCGGCCAGGGCGACGGCGTCCTGCATCGGGTGGGCCGCCGCCCGGTTGTAGACGTCGTCCCACGTTCCGGGGCCGAGTGCCGCGCGCGAGCTCTGGCCGGCCTCGCCGATGAGCTCGGCCAGGCCGGGCACGCCGGTGAACGGCTCGGTGCCGAGCGTCTCCCAGACCGGCGCGGTGATGCCCATCAGCCAGGCCGCTTCCTCGAGCCGTCCCTGCTGCGCGGCCACGTAGCCGAGCAGGCCCAGGCAGAAGCCGGCGCCCATGGGGTCGCCCAGGTCCTGCCGCATCGAGAGCGCGGTGCGCAGCATCTCCTCCGCGGGCTTGTGCTGGCCCTGCAGGCTGAGGGCGAGAGCGGACAGCGTGTAGAGGAAGCTGCTGAGCCACCGTTCACGGCCGTCGGCGGGCATCCGGCGCAGCCCCGCGGCGGCGGATTCGTAGGACGCCTCGAGATCCCCGCTCAGCAGGAAGGCCAGCCCCAGGTACAGGAAGGCCACGTCGGCCGTGGGGTCGCCCGCCTCCGCCAGCATCTCCCCGGCGGCCTTCGCGGCCTCGATGGTCTCGGGCAGCCGTCCGGCCGCCAGCAGGGCCTGGCTGTAGTAGAGCTGGCACCGGGCCCGGGTCCGCTGGTCGCCGAGCCCGGCGGCCATCGCCAGGGCCTCCTCGCAGCCGGCGACGCCGTCCGGATCGCCCTCGGCCGCGCGGATCAGGCTGAGCAGCGCTGTGGCGTGCGCGCGCCCGGGGCTGGGTCCGTCGAGTCGGTCCAGCGTCTTGTCCAGGTGATATTTCGATTCCTGGAAATTGCCGCTGATCTCGACAAACCAGTACAAGGAGCTGAGGACGTCGGTCGCCGTGTGCTCCTGGCCGGGAACGGACAGGCCGTATTCCAGGGAGGTCATGACGTTGGAGTGCTGCGCGCGCAGCACCCGGTACTTGTCCAGCTGCCCGTTGAACGGGTCGCTGTTCAGCTCTTCGGCGAGCCGCCCGTAGTAGGCCGTCAGCCGGGCCCGGACCTGTCCGGCGGTTCCGGTCTTCTCCAGTCGTTCGGCACCGTACTCGCGGAGGGTGTCCAGCATCCGGTAGCAGGGGACCGCGGCGCTGTGGTCCCGGGCGAGCACCGACTTGTCGACCAGGCTGACCAGGGCGCCGGGGACCTCGTCGCGGGGCAGCGCGCCGCCCCCGCAGACTTCCCGTGCGGCCTGCGCGGTGAACGGCCCGGCGAACACCGACAGCCGCTGCCACAGGACCTGGTCCGGCCGGCCGCACAGGTCGTAGCTCCAGCCGATGGCGTCGCGCAGGGCCCGGTGCCTGGTATCGGCCGCGTGATCCCGGCCGGACAGGAGGGCCAGCCTGTGGTCCAGGCGGCGCGCGAGTTCGCCGAGATCGAATTCGCGCAGCCGGACGGCGGCGAGTTCGATGGCGAGCGGTATGCCGTCAAGCTGGCGGCAGAGCCGGACGATCTGCCCGGAGTTCTCGCCCGTGACCCGGAAGCCCGGCACGGCCTCGGCGGCGCGCTGGGCGAACAGGTCCACGGCATCTCCCGCGTCCCGCGCCGCGGCCGGGGTTCCCCGCGCGGGGACGCTGAGCGGGCTCAGCGGGTACAGGTTCTCGCCGTGTACGTCGAGCGGCTGCCTGCTGGTGGCCAGGATCGTGACGCCCGGCGCGCTCTCCGCCAGGGCCTCGGAGAACAAGGCGGCGGCGTCGAGGAGATGCTCGCAGGTGTCGAGGATGAGCAGAAGCTCCCGTTCCCGCAGGTAGCCGGTGATCATGTCCGCCGGATCGCGGGAATCCTGCTGTGACAGGCCCAGGGCGGAGACCACGGCCTGCGGAAGCAGGCCAGGATCGCGTATCCCGGACAGGCCGACGAACGCGACCCCGTTCGCGTAGCGTTCACCCGCGGCGGCGGCCGCTCGCACCGCGAGCCGGGTCTTGCCGACGCCGCCGGGACCGGTCACGGTGACGAGCCGGGCGCGTCCCACGAGAGTGCCGAGTGCGGCCAGCTCGGAGGCCCGGCCGACGAAACCGGTGGATTCGCGAGGGAGTTGTCCGGGCCTGTCGTTTACCTGGCTGACGGGGGACATCGTGACCTCTGCTGTGGGCGAACTTAGGGAAAATACTATCAAGCAACGGTGCCGGAACGCTGGGGGCCGATCAGGCGACAAGTGTTCGGATTTCGAACGACCCTGAACGCCATGGAATGCCGCGCCGGCTTGTTTCTCAAGCAGTTTCCCGATCGATTGTCAAGCTTTCAAGGATGGCGTCATCTTTTCTTTAGCGGGGCGTAAGAAACATGTTCTATCGCTTTTGACCAGTAGGGAACGATTTTGCCGCTCATATTCCCTATTGGTCGGTCTTTTCCTGCTACGGTAAGAGCGGCTCAGGAGTAGCAGGCTTCCCGTGAGGGGGCGGCGTGCCTCCTCTTGACCAGGACTGACCAGGACTTACGTACCGAGGTGCGGTCTCACCGGCCCGCGGGGGGCAAGTGAGCGTCGCTCGACAGCTCGATAACGACGGGACCATGGGATGCCAAGAAGACCAAAGGCGGAGCCTGCGGGTACACGGCCCCGGCTGGCACCTCAGCCGGACGGCTATGCGCGATACATGGACGGGCACGGCGAGCCGGGACGCAATTACGCGGGAGGAAATCGCGGGCTTTCCGGAACCCGGGAAAGCCCGCGAAGCGCCGGGAATCCCGGCGGCCAGCTCGTCCGCCAGGCTCCGCCCGGCGACGCCGGGAACGAGCGGGAGCCGGTGGCCCGCCCGGCGAGGCGCGGGCGCCAGCGGTCGATCCGGTCGACCGTCACCATGCTGCTCATCATCCCGCTGGTCACGCTGACCGGACTGCTGGCGTTCACGTTCACCAAGACGGTTCCCGGGGCGCTCGCCAACCACGCCAACACGGTCACCAACGACGACATCGGCCGTCCGCTGCAGAACCTGCTCACCGCGCTCAATGCCGAAGAGCTGCAGACCTACACGCTCGGCAACCTGAAAGCGGCCCTGAAGTCGGAGCAGTCGATGTCGCCGGCGCAGCGGGCCCGGATGGCCGCGTCGATGCCGGCGTCCGAGCTGGCGAGCAAGCAGGCCCGGCTGAAGCAGGCCCAGGGCGAGGCCCGGACGCTGGCGAAGCAGGTCACCGGGCTGCGCGGCCGGACCGACAGCGCCGTGTCCGCCTACCGGTCCGGCCAGGCGAAGCTGGACGCGTCCGGCATCCTGGCCCCGCGCACCAGGTCCCTGGTGGCGGGGCTGCTGACCCGGCTGAAGGGCATCCCCGCCCTGCGGGCCGAGGCCGACAGCGGAGCCGCGTCGCCGCTGACGGTGCTCCAGGGCTACACCGGCGTCATCCGGGCGATCTTCCCCTACATCGGGTCCTCGGCGAACGCGGACGCGTCGATCCCCGTGTTCGGCCAGGCGATGGGCACGCTCTACATGGGCGAGGCCCTCACCGACGTCGCGACCGAAGCCGCGCTGGGCGGCGGTGCCCTCGCCAGCGGCGGGACGGTCACCGCGCCGGTCTACCGGCTGTTCACGCAGACGGTTGACCAGCAGCGAGACCGGGAGCAGACCGCCCTCACCCAGCTGGGCTTCGAGAGGAACTTCGGTGCAGATCCCTACGCCCGGGCGCTGAACTCCCCGCAGTTCAAGTCGTTCCAGTCGCTGGAGAACCAGGTCATCGCCGCCGGGCCGGGCCAGCGGCTCCCCGTCGGGCAGCAGGTCTGGCAGCAGCAGGCCACGACGGCGCTCGGCATGCTCCAGCAAGGGGCCACCTCCGAGCGCGAGACGGTCACGAAGAACGCCCAGCATGACAGCGACATGTCGCTGTACGCGCTGGTCGGGGTCAGCGGTCTGGGCCTGCTCCTGGTGCTGCTCTCGTCGCTGCTCCTGCTGCGGTTCGGCAACCGGACCAGCCGGGAGCTGCGGGGGCTGCGCGCCGCCGCCCGGTCCCTGGCGTTCCGGCGGCTGCCGGACGTGGTGGGCAGGCTGCGGGCCGGCGAGCACCTCGACACCGGGGCCGAGGCGCCGCCGCTGGACCTGCGCACCCGGACCCGGGAGGTCACGGAGACCGCGGACGCGTTCTCCGCGGTGCAGCTGACCGCCGTGCAGGCCGCGATCGAGCAGGCGAGGCTGCGGAACGCGGTCAGCAGCGTCTTCCGCCGCCTGGCCCGCCGGAACCAGGGCCTGCTCCAGCGCCAGCTGAAGATGCTGGATGAGATGGAGCGGGGCACCCACGACCCCGACGCGCTGGGCCAGCTGTTCCGCCTCGACCACCTGACCACCCGCATGCGCCGTCAGGCGGAGGGCCTCATCATCCTCTCCGGGGCGCCGCCCGGCCGGGGCTGGCGCCAGCCGGTCCAGGTCGTCGAGGTGCTACGCGGCGCCGTCGGCGAGATCGAGGACTACGTCCGGGTCGACCTGGTGACCGACTCGCCCGACTACCTGCAGGGAGCGAGCGTCGCCGACGTGACCCACCTGCTGGCGGAGCTGATCGAGAACGCGGTCGCCTACTCGCCGCCGGCCAGCCGGGTCCAGGTCCGGGGCGGACGGGTGGCCAACGGCTACGTCGTGGAAGTCGAGGACCGGGGCCTGGGGGTCCCCGCCGGGAAGCTGGCGGCGCTGAACCAGCGGCTGGCCGAGCCGCCGGACTTCGACCTGGCCGACAGTGACCAGCTGGGCCTGTTCGTGGTCAGTCGCCTGGCGGCCCGGCACGGCATCGGAGTGTCGCTTCATTCCTCCCTTTCCCGTGGGGTCCGGGCGATCGTGCTGCTGCCGCACTCGCTCGTGGTCAGCCCCCAGGAAGCCGCCCAGCTGGCCTCCCAGGAAAGCGCCGGGGCGCGTGGCGGCGAGCCGTCGGAGAACACGGGCAACATGCACCGCGGCCTCGCGGCCGCCGTCCTCGGCCGGCAGCGGGACCGGGCCGCCTCGACTCCCTTCCCCGCGGTGAGCGGACCGGTCGCCGACGCGTCCGGCGCCATGACGGCGGCCGACGGGATCCCGAGGGCCGGCGCCTACCTGGACGGCAACGGGGAGGACCCGGGGATCCTGCCCCGCCGGGACCGGATGGCCAGCCTGCCGCCCCAGCTACGGCGAGGCGGGCCGGCGGCGGCCCGGAACCCGGCCGTCCCCCGGCGGCCTTCGGCCCCCAAGTCTCCCGAACAGGCCCGGACGCTGATGTCCAGCATCCAGAACGGCCTGCGGACCGGGCGCAGCGCCGACGGCACCTGGCCGCCCGGGCCATACGGGTCAAGCCAGCCGGAAGGGCCGGGCGGCAACGGCCCTGACGGCAGGACGCGATGAGCGGAGGAACAGCGGTGCAGGAACTCGACTGGTTGCTGACGAACATGGCCCAGACGGTGGACGGAGTCCAGAGCGCGGTGATCCTGTCCCCGGACGGGCTGGCCCTGGGACGAACCCCGGGACTGGAGGCGGCCGACGCGGAGCAGCTCGCCGCCCTGGCGGCCGGGGCGGCGAGCCTGGCCCACGGGACCGGGATGAAGTTCGGCTGCGGTGACGTGCAGCAGACGATCTTCGAGATGGAGTCGCTGCTGATGTTCATCACGCCGGCGGGCCGGGGCACCTCGGTGGCGCTGCTCGCGGACACGGCCGCCGACCCGGGCCAGGTCGCCTACGAGCTGTCCGTCCTGGTCAAGAGGGTCGGTGAGCACATGGTGGCGAATCCGAGATTCCCGGTTCCGGACGCGGTGTGAGGGGGGCGGGGGGCATGCCACGCGACGACGACTGGATGGAGTGGGATCCGGGTCCGGTCGCGCGTCCCTACATGGTCACCAGCGGCCGGACCCGGCAGCGGACGACGCTCCGTTTCGACCTGGTCGACATCGTGGGCCGCAGCCTGCGGCCCGTCCGGGCCGCCGCGCTCCCGCCGGAACGCCGCGCGATCCTGACCATGTGCGAGGCGCCGGTCACGGTGGCCGACCTGGCCTCGGAACTGGGCCTGCCGCTCGGGGTCGTCCGGATCGTCCTCGACGACCTCGTGCATGACGGCCTCATCGAGGTCCGGATCCCGGCCCCGCGCGGCCGGGTCACCGACCAGGGCGTCCTGGAACGCGTCCTGGCCGGCATCAAAGCCCTTTAAAAGGCTTTATGGAGGCTGAAGACCCGGCGCTCGCGGCCGATCGCTGTTTTCAGGATCCGCTCCCGCCACGGCGTCGTGATGGCGGCCTTGTACGCCTCCTGATCGAATACATGATGGCCGTCCACGTCGTGGAATGACAGGTATTCCGGGCCGTCGCCCGAGATCTGCCGGTACCGGCGGACCCGGCGCCAGCCGGGAACCGCGAGCAGCATCGGGATGTGCTCCTCGGCGTACCAGGCGTTCATGTCGTCCACTCCCTCGGGCGGCACCGACATCGACACCAGCAGGAGCGCGGGCGACGCTTCCGGTGACTTGTCCGGCGCCCCGGCCGGGCGCTCGTCGCCGATCAGCTCATACTCGCGTCGCCGGAGCGTGTCGAGCCGTTTCAGGACCGACTTCTCCCGGTCGCTGTTGTTCGCGTACAGGTCCTTGTAGGCGGCGGAGTCCAGCGTGCCGGGGGCGATGTCGTAGACCGCGAGCCAGGTCGGGACAGCCCCGTCCGCGGCCCGGTACCGGGCCGCGGAATGGAACCCGGGAACGGCGAGCCGGGCGGGCAGGTGCTCGTTGTCGTACCAGTCGTGGAACTCGTCTTCCGGGACGGAACCAGGCTCGGTATACGCGAGAAACAGGCGATCGGGCATAAACCGATCCTAAGCACTCTGCCCCCTCTGCGGCTATGTTCGCGGAAAGGGCTGTTCCGGCAACCGCAACCGCGAACATAAGCGACGGGGCGCCAGGCTCCATCCGGGACTCCCGTAACGAAGACAGCTCAGCGGGCCCGGGCGCACCCGGTCCACGCTGAGCTGGTCGTTCGCGCGTGCGTGCCGCTACGGGCGGTCGCTGGACGCCTTCCAGATGTTGATTCCGGCCTCGACGGCATGCTGGTCGATGGTGGCGGTCTCGGAGTCGGTGAAGGACGCCTTCCCGGCCGCGGCGAGGTTCTCCTCCAGTTGCTTCACGCTGCTGGCGCCGAGCAGGGCCGAGGTGACCCGCTGGTCGCGCAGCACCCAGGAGACCGCCATCTGCGCCAGGGACTGACCGCGCGCGGAGGCGATCTCGTTCAGCGCCCGCACGTGGCTGAGGGTCTTCTCGGTGAGCTGGTCCTGGGACAGCGAGCCGTCCCGGCTGGCCCGGGAACCCTCCGGGATCCCGTTCAGGTACTTGGTCGTGAGCAGGCCCTGCGCGAGCGGGGAGAACGCGATGCAGCCGACGCCCTCCTTCTCCAGGGTGTCCAGCAGCCCGCCCTCGACCCAGCGGTTCAGCATCGAGTACGACGGCTGGTGGATCAGCAGGGGAGTGCCCAGGTCCCGGAGGATCTTCGCCGCCTCGGCGGTGCGCTCGGGGGAGTAGGAGGAGATCCCGGCGTACAGGGCCTTGCCCGACCGGACCGCCGCGTCAAGGGCGCCCATCGTCTCCTCCAGCGGCGTGTCCGGGTCGGCCCGGTGGCTGTAGAAGATGTCGACGTACTCCAGGCCCATCCGGGACAGCGACTGGTCCAGGCTGGCCGTCAGGTACTTGCGGGAGCCCCAGTTGCCGTACGGGCCGTCCCACATGTCGTAGCCGGCCTTGGTGGAGATGACCAGCTCGTCGCGGTACGGCCGGAAGTCCTCGGCGAAGATCCGGCCGAAGTTGATCTCGGCGGAGCCGTAGGGCGGCCCGTAGTTATTGGCAAGATCGAAATGGGTGACCCCCAGGTCGAAGGCGCGCCGCAGGATCGCCCGCTGGGTGGACAGCGGAGATTCGTCGCCGAAGTTCTGCCAGAGGCCGAGGGAGATCGCGGGCAGCAGCAGCCCGCTCCGGCCCGTCCGGCGGTAGGGCATTTTGTCGTCGTACCGGTCTGCGGAAGCGAGGTAGGTCATGACTTTCATCCTCGCACGCGCCGGCCCGGGGAAACCTCCGGGTTCGTGAGCAGAGCTAACTATCGCGGTGGGATGATGCGGACTATGTGTACATACATCACGGAGAAAGTCGCGGTCAGCGGCAGCGCCAAGGGCGCGTCCGGATGGTTCAAGGTGACTGACGGCAGCGTCTACTTCGACCACCCTGTGCACGCGCCGGAAGGGCACACGCTCAACATCGACTTCCTGGCGCCGGAGGCCGGGCCGTCGGCCCGGGTCGCCGTCGAACTGACCGCCGAGTCCGCCCGCGCGCTGGCCAAGGCGATCGAGTCGGTCCTGGACCAGGTCCCGCCGGGCCTGGCCTGAGCGCTTACCGAACCCAATCCGCCGTACTCATCCCGCTACAGGAGACAGCAGTGTCTGACGCTTTCATCGCTGAGACCATCACGATCACCGGCGACGGGGGGACCGAGATCGAGGCCTACTCGGCCCGTCCCGCTGACCCGGGCAAGCAGATCGGCGGCGTGGTGGTCATCCACCACATGCCCGGCTACGACCGCGAGTCCAAGGAGCACGTCCTTCGGATCGCGGCCGAGGGCTACAACGCCGTCATGCCGAACCTGTACCACCGCGAGGCCCCGGGTGCCGACCCCGACGACGCCGCCGCGACCGCCCGGGCCAACGGCGGCGTGCCCGACGATCGCCTGGTGGGCGACGTCAAGGGCGCCGCCGAGTACCTCAAGGGCCTGCCCACGGCCAACGGCAAGGTCGGCACCATCGGCTACTGCTCCGGCGGCCGCCAGTCGTTCCTGGCGGGCGTCAGCCTGCAGATCGACGCGGCCGTGGACTGCTACGGCGCGTTCATCGTGGGCGAGGTCCCCGAGGGCCTGCCGCTGAAGGTCGGCCCGATCGTGGACAAGACCCCGAACCTGTCCTGCCCGCTGCTCGGCCTGTTCGGCGCCGAGGACCAGTACCCGTCGCCCGACCACGTCAAGGAGCTCGAGGAGGCCCTGAAGGCGGCCGGCAAGACGTATGAGTTCCACAGCTACGAGGGCGCGGGCCACTCGTTCTTCTCGGCCGACCGTCCCGCCTACCGGCCCGAGGCGGCCGTGGACGGCTGGAACAAGGTCTTCGAGTTCTACGGAAAATACCTGTCGGCCTAACGGGTCTTCGTTACTCGTACTTATTCGCGGTTTCTGCTGCGTGAGCAGCGGGGCCGCGAATTTTTTTGTGATCATGCCCACGGAGGCCCTCGAATGTCAGAGGGGCGTGGCAGCATCCCTTAGGGCACAATGGGGAAACGGGACGCGGACATGGGATGTGCTGGGCATGAAGTTTTCGGTGGAACGCGACGCACTCGCGGAAGCGGCGGCCTGGGTGGCGCGGGCGCTGCCCTCGAGGCCGGTGATCCCGGTACTCGCCGGGCTGCTGCTGCACGCGGAGCCCCCGGCGTCCGGCCAGCCGGGCGCGCTGACCCTGTCCTGCTTCGACTATGAGGTGTCGGCCCGGATGCGGATCCCGGCCGAGGTATCCGAGCCCGGGACGGTCCTGGTGCCCGGGCGCCTGCTGGTGGAGATCACCCGGAGCCTCCCGGCGGGCCGCTCGGTGGACTTCGGCCCCGACCCCGAAGGCCTGTCCATGACCTGCGGGGAGGCGGCCTTCACCCTGGCCACCCTTCCGGCCGGCGAGTACCCGGAACTGCCGGACCTGCCCCAGCTGGCCGGGACGGCCGACGGCGGGGTACTCGCCGCGGCGATCGGCCAGGTCACCCCCGCCGCCAGCCGGGACGACACGCTGCCGATGCTGACCGCGGTCAATCTCGAACTGGCCGGCGGCCGGATGACGCTGGCCGCGACCGACCGCTACCGGATGGCCGTGCGGGACCTGGGGTGGGAGCCCGCCCCGGGCTGGGACGACTCCAGTGCCCTCTCGGTCCTGGTCCCGGCCCGCATCATGGCCGACGCCGCGCGGATGATGACGGCCTCCGAGCCCGCCCGGATCTTCCTGCGCCGCGGCGACGACGGCGACGACGGCACGATCGGCTTCGAGGCGGGCGAGCGGCGGCTGACCACGCGCCTGCTGGCCGGGGAGTTCGTGCGCTACCGGTCGCGGTTCCCGTCGGAGTTCGGCTGCACGGCCGAGCTTCCGGCCGGCGCGTTCGCCGAGGCGGTCCGGCGGGTGGCGCTCGTCGCCGAGCGCGGGACCCCGGTGCAGCTGTCGTTCGCGCCCGGGCGCGTGACGGTCGTCGCCGCGACCCAGGGCCAGGCGCGGGCCCGGGAGAGCCTGCCCGCCGACTTCACCGGGGACGAGCCGGTGATCGCGTTCAACCCGGGATACCTGCTGGACGGCGTCACCGCGGCGGCCGGCCCGGACGCGGAACTGCCCGCCGGAGCCCGGGTCCGCCTGCGTTTCACCAGCGCCAGCAAGCCCGCGGTCATTACCCAGGCCGCCGCGGACGGCCCGGAGCAGTTCCGCTACCTGGTCGTCCCGCAGCGCGCCGCCTGAACCGGCCGGCCTAGTGCCCCGCTGGCCAGGGGCCGGCGGGGGCGTAGGTGCCGTGCCGTGCGAACAGGTACGCGGTGAACAGCCAGATCAGCATGGCCAGGATCAGCAGCGACAGGGCGGCGAACCGGCCCGCCCGGTCGGACGGGATCTCTTCGCAGGGCTCGCGGGGCCGCGGCACCGCCAGCTTCGCGTCCCCGCCGTCATCGGCTTTCCAGCGGGGCCGCGCCGGGCCGGGGAGGTCGGCCATGACCTGCCCGAGCTGCCCCTGGGTCCGGGCGGCGAACACCTCGCTGAGACGATCGTGGAGTTCGGTGAGATCCAGCCGCCCGGCCACGTAGTGGTCTCCGAGGTCCGCCGCCGCCGCGTCGCGTTCGGCGTCCCCGACGCGCAGCACGTGCTGTGGCACGGGACCGTACGTCTTCCCGTAGTAGCGCGTCGCCATGGCACTCCCGGTACTGGCTGGGAATATGGGCCAGTTCCCACCATAAGTCGCCGCTGGCTAGTTGAGGAAGTAGCTGGCCCCGCCGTTCTGGGGGTTGGTGACCAGGGCGAGGACGGTGATGGTGCCGCCGTGGGCGAACCTGAGCTTGAGGGTGATGTCCTTGCCGTCGCGCATCGGCTTCTCGCCCTTGATCAGCAGGTGATAGCCGTTAGGCACCAGCTGGGTCATGGTCTGCGACGGCACCGGGATCGAGTGCAGGGTGCGCATCACGACCGGGGTCATGTGCGGGCGCTCCGGGCCGCGCAGGGACACGGTTCCGCCGACGCTCGTGGTCACCGACTCCAGGGTGTCCGCGGCGCCGTTGTTGCGGATGTCCAGGTACCCGACGGTCTTCTGGCCGGCCGACTTCGGCACCTGAACATACGCGCTGGTCGCGCTGAGCGTCGGACCGTCATGCGCGGCGGACGCCGAGCAGCCCGCCAGTGCGGCACCCGCGAGCGTGATCGCGGCCGCGCCGCCCAATACCCGTGACAGTTTCCGCATAAACCCCAGGTTACCGTCCGCACGCCACCGGCCCGTGCCAGCCCGGGGGCCGGGCACGGGCCGGTGAGAGGGCATCCGGGACGGCTGGTTACTTCGAGTAGCCCTCGAGCTTGTTCGCGGCCTGGGCGAACGAGTTCGTGTAGGTCGGGGGCAGGCTGACCGGGCCCTTGATGCTCCCGTCGACCCGCCCGATAGCCTCGGCGGTCTTCGGTCCGTCGGCCGGCATCATGCCGTCGGGCAGGAACTGGCCCTTGTCCTGCGTCAGCGCCTTGATGTAGTCGGCCTTGGTGACCGTCGAGTTGGAGGTGTAGGAGGCCGGGAGGTGGTCGGCGATGTCGGCGGCGCTGTGGGTGTGGATGTAGTGCATGGTGGCGACGAGCGCGTCGACGACCTTCTGGGCCTCCGGCTTGTGGGCGCTGACCCAGCTGGTCTGCGCGAGCACGCCCGCGGTGGGCACGGGGCCGCCGAGCCATTTCTTCACGCCGGCCGTGGTGGCCAGGTCGAAGGCGCTGTGCCCGATGCCCATTTTCTCCACGGTCGCCACGGTGGGCTGGGTGGTCATTCCGCAGTCGATCGTGTGCTGCTTGAGGGCGGAGATGAAGGTGGACCCGTCGCCGACGCCGGCGCGGTGGAAGTCCTTGGTAGTCAGGTGGTAACGGGCGGCCAGGTACTGGGTGAGCTGGTCGGTGCCGGACCCGAGGTCGGTGACCCCGATGGTCTTGCCCTTCCACTGGGCGGGGGAGGTGATGTTCGTGCCGGCGGCGCACATGATCCGCTCCCCCGGCGCGCCGGACAGGTTCACGATGTCCTCGACGGACTTGCCCTTCTGCTGGAAGTCGAGCGTGTGCGTGTACCAGGCGCCGGCCATGTCGACCTGACCGGAGGCCATGGCCTCCTCGGCGCCGGTGCCGCCCTGCGTCTCGGTGGAGAGGGTGACGTTGACGCCGTACTTCTTGTAGTAGCCGAGGCCCTGGGCGAGCTGGTAGGGGAGGTAGATCTGCTTGTCGATGCCGCCGACCATCAGCGTGACGGTGGGCAGGCCGGCGACGGGGCCGCCGCCGGAGCCAGAGGACGAGCCGCCGGCCACGTGGTTGGCGCAGGCGCTGAGGGCGAGGACGCCCGCCGTGGCGGCCGCGGCCAGCGCGGTCTTGCCGTATCTGAACATGGGTACTCCCTTGTACTTGCGGATGCGTGCGGGGAAAGACAGGAAGGGGGCGGGTCAGGCGGCCTGGGGCGACTCGGCCCGGGACTGCGGCCGCCAGGCCAGGAGACGGCGCTCCAGGAGGCCGATGAGCCATTCGGCGGCCAGGGCGATCACGGCGATGACGAGCATGGCGGCGAACACGCCGTTGGCGTCGAGCTGGCCCTGGGCCTGGGAGATCATGAGGCCGAGGCCCTGCTGGGCACCGAGGAACTCCCCGACGATCGCGCCGATGACCGCGAAGCCGAAGGCCACGTGCAACGAGGCGATGATCCACGTCATGGCTGACGGGAGGATCACGTTCCTGATCACCTGGATCCGGGACGCTCCCAGGACCCTGACGTTGGCGATCAGGTTGCCGTCGACCTCGCGGACGCCCTGGAAGGCGTTGAAGAAGACGACGAAGAACACCAGGACCGCCGCCAGCATCACCTTCGAGGGGGTGCCGAGGCCGAGCCAGACCACGAAGATCGAGCCGAGAACGATGCGAGGGAGCGCGTTGGCGGCCTTAATGTAAGGCCCGGCCACGTCGGCGAGAAACCGGAACTGGCCGAGCAGGACGCCGAGGACCACGCCGCCGGCCACGCCGAACAGGAAGCCCAGCAGCGCTTCCTGCAGGGTCACCCAGATCTCGGTGCCGAGAGACCCGTAGGGGGTCCCCTGGGCGAACCAGCTGATCAGCTTCGAGACGATCGCCGACGGCTCGCCGAAGAAGAACGGGTCGACGATCTTCGCCTGGGCGGCCAGCTGCCATCCGCCGAAGATCACGATGAACGTCGCCGCCTGCGCGGCGAGGACGAGCATCCGCCGCCGGGTCACCCGGCGGCGCGGCCCGCGGGGCCGGGTGCCGGCCGCCGGTGCAGCCTGGGCGGAAACCTGGGTGGTCATGCCGCCGCTCCTTCCGGATCCGGGCCGGCGCCGGCCGTCTGGGCGTAGGCGCGCGTCACTTCGTCGCGCAGCGTCTCCCAGATCTGCTCGTGCAGTTCGCCGAAGCGCTCGCCGAACCGGATCTCCTGCACCGAGCCGCGCGGGCGGGGCAGGTCGATGTCGAAGACCTCCTTGACCGTTCCGGGACCGGCCGACATGACGACGACCTTGTCGGCGAGGGCGATGGCCTCCTCCAGGTCGTGGGTTACGAAGATCACCGACGGCCTGGACTGGTCCCAGAGCGTGAGCAGCTCGTTGGACATGATCGCCTTGGTCTGCACGTCGAGTGCGCCGAACGGCTCGTCCATCAGCAGGATCCGCGGCTCGTTGATCAGCGCGGTCGCGAGGGCCACGCGCTTGCGCATGCCGCCGGACAGCTGATGCGGATGATGGTTCTCGAATCCGGCGAGGCCGACGACGCGGAGCCATTCGCGGGCGTCGGCCAGGGCCGTCTTCTTCGCCGTGCCGTGGAACAGCGGTCCCATGGCGACGTTGCCGAGAACTGTCTTCCAGGGCAGCAGCGCGTCGTGCTGGAACATGAAGCTCGTGCCGCGGGAGATGCCGCTGACCGGGGACCCGCCCACGGTGACACTGCCCTCGCTCGCCGTGTCCAGGCCGGCGACCATCGTCAGGGTGGTGGACTTGCCGCACCCGGACGGCCCGACCACGGCGCAGAACTGCCCGGGTTCGATTGTCATGGTGACGTCTTGCAACGCCGTGAAGACCGTGCCCTCCGGCGTCGTGAATCGTTTGGTGACTCCCGCGATTTCTATGCGGTGATCACTCGGCGTATTGGTTCGCACATCGAGGAAGCTACGTGTCCGGTGCGATCTGAGTCACTATTGCGCGCAATGCTCGCCGTAATGCGCGTTCGCTGACCTTTTGCTCGAAAAGATCAAAGGAATTGCTGGTCAACGGAATGCGACCGCTGTTCGATCGTGCGAGCCCCTGTTACACTGCCGAAACTTCCGCGCTTGTCCGGTATCTGAGGCAGGGGGTGCTGATGCGCGTCCACCGGTGGAGGCATGTCCGGCGGCGCCTGTCGACTCAGGTGGTCCTGCTGATGACGGCGATCCTGGTGCTCACGATGACGGGCGGCTTCTTCGTCGTGCAGGTGGGGCTGCACCGCCAGATCGAGCGGCACTACGAGCAGCAGGCCCTCGCCGTCGCGCAGACGGTCGCGGCCGACCCCGACGTGGGCCGGCTGGTCGACGAGGGACGCCCAGGCGGCGAGCTTCAACGGGACACCACCCGGTGGTGCAAGGGGACCCGGGCTCTGTTCGTGGTGATCACCGACGCCCGGGGCATCCGGTATACCCACCCGAATCCGAAGCTGATCGGCGTCTCCGTCAACTACCCGGACGCGGAACCGCTGTCGGACGAGCCCTACTACACCGGTGTCCCCTGGACGGGCCAGTCGCACGGGACTCTCGGTGAGGTCGCGCTGGGGAGAACGCCGCTGCGGCGGGACGGGAAGCTGGCCGGGGAGGTCTCGGTCGGCTTCGCGGTCGCCGACGTGTCCAGGCAGGTCGGCCAGGCGCTGCCCGCCTTCGCCGCATACCTGGCGATCGTGCTGGCCGTCGGGGTGCTGGCGGCGCTCGGAGCGGCCCGGTGGATCAAGAAGCAGACATTCGGGCTCGAACTCGGCGAGATCGCCGCCCTCCTGCAGGAGCGGGAAGCCATGCTGCACGGCATCCGGGAGGCGGTTCTCGGCTACGACGCCGGCGAGCGGATCATGCTCGCCAACGACGCGGCCCGCTCGCTGCTGTCCCTCCCGCCGAACTTCGCCGGCCGCAAGCTCCGCCCGGTGCTGCCGCCGGGCCGGCTCGCCGACGTGGTGACGGGCGCGGTGACCGGAACAGACCTGCTCGTCGTTCACTCCGGCCGTATCCTCGTGGCGAACCGGATGCCCATCACCCGCAATGGCCAGCAGGCCGGCTGGGTGGTGACCTTCCAGGACCGCACGGAGTCCGAGCGGATCAAACGGCAGCTTGACGAATCGATCGGGCTCAGCGAGACCCTGCGCGCGCAATCGCACGAGTTCTCCAACCGGCTGCACACCCTCGTAGGCCTGGTCGAGCTCGGCCACTACGACGAGGCGGTCCGGTTCGTCACGGACCTGTCGGAGGACCGGGGGGAACTGAGCGACCAGCTCACGGCCGCGATCAAGGAGCCTAAGCTCGCGGCCCTGGTCCTGGCCAAGATGTCGCTGGCCGCCGAGCGCGACGTCCGGCTGCGGCTCATGCCGGACAGCCGCGTGGCCCGGACCATCGCCGACGTCCCGGCGGCGCTGACGGTCGCGGGGAACCTGATTGACAACGCCATCGACGCCGCGGCGCAGGCATCGGGCCGGCGCGACGTCGAACTGATCCTGCTCGCGACCGGGGACGACCTGCTGATCCAGGTCCACGACACCGGTGAGGGTGTCCCGCCGGTGATGCGGGACCGCATCTTCACGGACGGCGTCTCCACCAAGGAATCGGTGACAGGAGCGCGCCGCGGCCTGGGCCTGGCCCTGGTCCGGCAGATCGTCGAGCGCGAGGGCGGCACGATCACCGTGGGGCAGGACACCGGCGCGGTCTTCACGGTGGTCCTGCCCGGACAGCCGGCCGAGGCGGAGGTCCCCGCGCCGGAGGAGGCGACGTGATACGCACACTCGTCGTGGACGACGACTTCAGGGTCGCGGCGATCCACGCCGGCTACGTCAACAAGGTAGACGGCTTCGAGGTGGTCGGCGAGGTCCACACCGCCGCCGCCGCGGTTGACGCGGTGGACCGGCTGCGGCCGGATCTTATGCTGCTCGACCTGTACCTGCCGGACGAGCACGGCCTGAGGCTCCTGGCCCGGCTGCGTGACGGGCACTCGCCCGTCGACGTCATCGTGATCACGGCCGCGAAGGACGCCGTCAGCGTGCAGGACGCGATGCGGACCGGGGCGCTGCACTACCTGCTCAAGCCTTTCAGCTTCGGGGTGCTGCGGGAGAAGCTGCAGTCCTACGCGCAGATGCGGTCTCGCCTGCGCGGGTTGCGTGAGGCGGACCAGCATCACGTGGACCGGGTGTTCGGCGCGCTCCGGGCCCCCGGCCAGGCCCCGGGCGGGAAAGGCCGCTCGGTGCACACGCTCGAGGCCGTGGAGGAAACGCTCAGCGGTTCCGGCGAGGACCTGTCCGCCGCCGAGGTGGCCGAGCGAACCGGCATGAGCCGCGCGACCGCTCAGCGCTACCTCAGCCACCTGCACGAGGTCGGCCGGGTCGACATCCGCCTCCGGTACGGCAGCGGAGGCCGTCCCGAGCACGGCTACCGCTGGCGGGGCGGGCGCGGAGCCTGAATCACCCCCGGATAATGGCGGTGGACAGCAGGCCCAGGGGCGGGGAGCCGAGGTCCATCAGGGCGGTGTGGAACCGCTTGAGCGTGAACGAGGAACCCCACGTGGCCCGGGCCTCCTCCCGGGTCCGCTGGATCTCCAGCTTGCCCCACGTGTACCGGCCGTAGGTGGGGTCGAAGGTCGCGCGCCGCGCCTCCGACAGCGCGGCCGGGCCCGCCAGGTGGGTGTCGGCCTCGAACCGGCGGGCCGCGTCCTCCACCGTCCAGCCGCCGGTGTGGACCCCGATCGCGGACGCGAGCCGGGTCACCCGGACCAGGGCCTCCAGCCAGACGCCGATCTCGAATCTCGGGTCGCCGCCGGCGAAGCCCTCCTCCACGCACAGTTCTTCCGCGTAGTGGGCCCAGCCCTCGATGAACACGTTCGAGAACAGGGTCCGCCGCACGTCCCCCTTGGCCCGCCGTACCGCCTGGAAATGGGAGAAGTGGCCTGGCGCGACCTCATGCACGTTGATCGCGGGCAGCGTCGTGGCGCTGAACATCTCCAGCCACTCTTCCGCCTCGGCCTCGCTCCAGGATTCCTCCGGCGGGGTGATGAAGTACTGGGACGGCGCGTCCGGCTCGGCCGGGGCGTTGATGGAGATCATCGCCACGGCGAAGCGGAGAGACTCGGGGGTCTGGCGGACCAGGCACGTGCCGTCGTGGTAGGGGACCAGGTCCTTCTCCCGGGTGAAGGCGAGTGCCTCCTCGACCCCGCGCCGGGCGACCTCCAGCACGTCGCCGGCGCCGGGATGATCCTTCACCAGCTCCCGGGCGAGATCCAGCGGCGCCTTCGACGGGTCGATCTTCGCCGTCGAGGCGGCCAGCCGTTCCATCAGCCGGTCCCGCTCGGCGTCGGCCCGGCGGGCCAGGTCCTCCAGGTCCACGGCCAGGGCCTCGCCGGTTCCCAGGAGCTTCGCCAGCGCGCCGGCCCCGAGCGCCGCGTCCGGCGGTCCGGACTCCGCGGCCCGCCCGAGGTGCGCCACCAGCTTTTCGTGCGCGGCCAGCGCCGCTTCCCGTGCCTCCGCCGGGGCGCCGGCGGGAATCCCGGCGGCCAGCCCGCGGGCCGCCGACAGCAGGGACTCGGCCACGGGGGCGCTGACCTGGTCCAGGGACGTCAGCGCCCGGCCGATCGCCTCCGGCCAGGCGGCCAGGTGCCGGTTCCGGGCGTCCTCCCGCTCGGCGGCCGGGGCGTACTCCTTGTCGTAACAGGACAGGTCGAGGGAGTCCAGCAGGTGCATCGGGCTGCGCCGGTGCAGTTCAAGCTCGCCGTAGGCGACCTGCTGCAGGTCCTCGAACGCCCGCAGGTGCGTCTCGTCGTGCGGATCCTCCAGCTCCGGTCCGGCCTCGCGCGCCGCGGACACGGCGGCCAGGCCGGCCGCGACCCCGGCCGGGGACAGGTCCTGCGCGACCCCGTCATACTCGTGCCGGCCGCTCTCTTCCCGTGCCAGCCCGACGTTCAGGTCGCAGACCGCCCGCACCCGTGCGCTCAAGTCACTCATGGGATACGACAATAGAGGGGAGGGGGCCCGGGAGACAGGCCGTCATGACAGATGTCATGATCGCCTGCTGATGCGGCGCACTACCGGCGGCGGGCGGGCGGTGGTGATATGTGGATGTCACATTCGTCTCCGAGCGCCGGGGGACCGCAGATGAACCATCAGGGGACGGGGCCGATCGTCTCGTTCGATAACGTCAGCAAGCACTACGGCTCCTTGAAAGCCGTCGACGGGCTCAGCCTCGAGCTGCGCCCCGGCGAGACCGTCGCCCTCCTGGGACCGAACGGCGCGGGCAAGTCCACCTCGCTCGACATGCTCCTCGCCCTCCGCAAGCCCACATCCGGGAAAATCCGGATGTTCGGCAAGGACCCCTACCACGCGGTCAAGACCGGGGACGTGGGCGCCATGCTCCAGTCTGGCGGGCTCATGCCGGAGGTGACGGTGCGGGAACTGGTGACGCTGGTTACCGGGCTGCACCCCCGGCCCGTGCCGGTCGCCACCACGCTGCGCCGCGCGGGTATCGAGAAGATCGCCGGGCAGCGGGTGGACCGGCTGTCCGGCGGGCAGACCCAGCGGGTGCGGTTCGCGCTCGCCATCGTCGGCGAATGCCCGCTGATCGTCCTCGACGAGCCGACGACCGCGATGGACGTGGAGACGCGGCGTATGTTCTGGGCGAGCATGAAGGAGGAGGTCGCCGAGGGCAAGACCCTGCTGTTCGCGACCCACTACCTGGAGGAGGCCGACCAGGCCGCCGACCGGATCCTGGTGATCAACCGGGGCCGGCTGCTCGCGGACGGCACCCCGTCGGAGATCAAGGCCCGCGCGGGCGCGAAGCAGCTCTCCTTCCGGCTGGAACAGGTCAACGAGGAGTTCCTGCTCGGACTGCCCGGCCTGGTCAGCCTGGACGTGCGGGGCGACCTGGTGCGGATCCAGTCCAAGGACTCGGACTCCACCCTGTACGCGCTGCTGGACGCGGGTTACCGGCCCCGCGAACTCGAGGTCATGGGTATCGGCCTGGAACAGGCCTTCCTGGCCATCACGGCCGAGGACAACCGGTCCGTTTCCGTTGAGGGGGTTCACTGATGCGCGGCACCTGGATGCTCGCCAAGGCGGAGATCTACCGCCTGCGCCGGAACCGGCGCTATCTCGTCATGTCGGTCGCGCTGCCGGTCGTGCTCTACCTGCTGATCGGCACGAAGGTGAAGAGCTCACCCGTCTACGGCGTGGACTTCGCGGCCTACTACATGGTCGGGATGGCGACGTTCGGGTCGTTCAGCGGCGCGCTCATGAACAACTAGGTCCGGATCTCCCAGGAACGCAAGGAGGGCTGGATCCGGCAGCTCCGGCTGACGCCGCTCCCGTCCGCCGCCTACGTGATCGCCAAGCTGATCGCGGCGATGGCGGTCACCGTCCCGTCGGTGGTCATCGTGCTGCTGCTGGGCCGGTTCGTGGGCAACGTCCACATGACGGCGGCCTCCTGGGTCACCATCGGGGTGATCATCATCCTCGGGTCGCTGCTGTTCGCGGCTCTCGCCGTGGCGATCGGCTACCGCTTCCAGCCCGATCAGGTCCAGCCCATCGCGACGATCCTCTACTTCGTGTTCATCGTCCTGGGCGGGGTCTTCTTCCCGCTCAGCGGCACCATCCAGAAGATCGGCCAGTACACGCCCGCCTACGAGGCGGTGAAGATCTCCACCGACGTGATCAGCGGCGCGTCCGTGTCCGCGGGCCTCGTCATCGGGATGGTGGTCTGGCTCGCGGCCTTCGTCGGGCTGGCGGCGCTCTCGGTCAGGTCGATGCAGGAAGTGGTGTGATCATCTCATGACGAACGGAGACACCATGCGCGCCCGGTCGCAGGCGGCGGCTCCCGGCCCGGGCCGGCAGATCGCCATCCATCCCGGACTGCGCATGGTGTTCTCCTGCGTCTGGCTGGTGTACCTCGCCGGGCCGGTGGCCGGCCTTTTCCGGCGGGGCTACGACCCGCTGTGGATCGCCGGGGGGATCAGCCTGGTGGCCGTGTTCTGCGGCGTGTACTTCTGGCTGCTGCTCGGCTGGAATTCCCCGCGTAGCCGGTGGTCCCTGGCCGGGCTCGCGCTCCTGTTCGTCCTCGCGATCGTGGCCTGCACCGTGTTCAGCGCCTCGAAATGGAACGTCCTGTGGATCTACGTGGCGGCCGCCTCGGGGATCGTGCCGCGGTCGCGCCGCCAGGGGACCTGGGCGGTGGTCGCGGCCGCCGCGTGCTACCTCGCCGTCAGCGTGGCGGGACAGGACTCGGTGGCCGACTACCTGTCCACGCTGCTTCCGGTCGTGATGATCGGGTTCATCATGATCGGGGGCCGGCGGCAGTCCGAGCTGACCAGCGACCTCAGCGCGGCCCGCGAGGAGATCGAGCGGATGGCCGCCGCGGCCGAACGGCTCCGCCTGGCCCGGGACCTGCATGACCTGACCGGCCAGTCGCTATCCACGATTACGCTCAAGTCCGAGCTGGCGTCCCGGCTTCTCGGCCGGCTCCCCGGAGGCCCGGAGCGAGACCGGGCCGCCGACGAGATCGCGCAGGTAGCGGAGGTCAGCCGGCAGACCCTCAGCGACATCCGGCAGGCGATCAGCGGCTACCGGCGGCCCACCCTGGCCGTCGAGGCCATCACCGCGCGCGGCGCCCTGGAGTCGGCGGGGATCGTCTCCCGTGACGATTCCGGCCTGAGCCTGGCTTCCGGCACGTTCGACCCGGAGGCGGAGGCGGCCCTGGCCTGGTGCCTGCGCGAGGCGGTCACCAACGTCGTCCGGCATTCCAGGGCCCGGACCTGCCGTATCACCCTCACCCGCCGCTCCGGCACCGTCAGCCTCAGCGTGCGCGACGACGGCCGGGGCTCCCGGGCCGAGCCGGACGGCACCGGCGGCACCGGGCTGCGGGGGATGTCGGAACGGTTGGCCGCGGTCGGGGGCGAACTCGAGCTGAGCCCCGGTCCGGGCGGCTTTGCCCTCACCGCGTCGGTCCCGGCCGGGAAACCCGTTACCGTTACCTCGTGATACCACCGATCCGGGTCCTGCTGGCCGAGGACCAGGCGATGATCCGGGAGGCCCTGGCCGCGCTGCTGTCGTTCGAGGACGACATGGAGGTGGCGGCCCAGGTCGGCCGGGGCGACGAAGTCCTGATAACGGCGACTGACGTGAAACCGGACGTCGCCCTCCTCGACATCGAGATGCCTGGCCTGGACGGCCTCGCCGCGGCGGCCGCGCTCCACGGCCGGCACCCCGGCATCAAGATCGTCATCCTGACCACGTTCGGCCGTCCGGGCTATCTCCGCCGGGCCATGGAATCGGGCGTGTCCGGATTCATCGTGAAAGACTCGCCCGCGGGCAAGCTCGCCGACACCATCCGCCAGGTCATGCGGGGCCAGCGGGTCATCGACCCGGAACTGGCCGCCGCCGCGCTGGCCAGCGGGGCCAGCCCGCTCACCCCGCGCGAGCGCGACGTCCTGGCCGCCAGCACCGACGGCGGGACCATCCAGCAGATCGCGCGGGCCGTCTCGCTGTCGGAGGGAACCGTCCGCAATTACCTGTCGGCCTGCATCGGCAAGACCGGCGCCCGCAACCGGGCCGAGGCCCGCCGGATCGCCGAAGAACGCGGGTGGCTTTAAGCCGCACTAGGATGAATCGCGTGACATCCCCCGGTTACCTGCGCTTCCCCCACATTCATGGTGATCTACTGGCTTTCGTCGCCGAGGACGACGTCTGGCTGGCCCCGGCGGGCGGCGGACGCGCCTGGCGCCTGACCGCGGACGGCGCCGGCGCGAGCCACCCCCGGTTCTCCCGCGACGGCCGTCTCATCGCGTGGACGAGCAAACGCGACGGGGACCCGGAGATCTACACCGCCGAAGTCGAGGGCGGCCCGGCCGTCCGCCGCACCTGGTGGGGCGACCGCCGCACCCGCACCGCCGGATGGACGTCGTCCGGAGAGATCCTCGCGATCACCGCCCACGGCCAGCCCGCGGCCCAGAACGCCGGCGCCTGGACGGTCCCGCTGGAGGCGCCCCCGCGCCGGCTCCCGTTCGGCCAGGTCGACGACCTCGCGATCGAAGCCGGCGGCACCGCCCTGCTCACCGCCCGCGAGAGCCGCGAGCCCGCCGTCTGGAAGGGCTACCGCGGCGGCACCGCCGGACGCCTGTGGACGGCGAAGGGCACCGCGACCGAGGGCTTCCGGCGGATCCTGGCCGACCTGGACACCCAGCTGTTCGCGCCCATGATCACCGGCGGGCGGCTCGCCTTCCTGTCCGACCACGAGGGCACCGGCAACGTCTACTCGTGCGCGCTGGACGGCACGGACCTGCGCCGCCACACCGACCACGACGGCTGGTACGCCCGCAACCCCTCCACCGACGGGACCCGGATCGTCTACCACGTCGCCGGGGACATCTGGATCCTGGACAGCCTGGAGGCCGAGGCGCCCCGGAAGCTGGACATCGACCTGGCCGGGCCCCCGGTCGCCCGCGCCCCGCGCCGGATCACGGCCGCGGACCACCTCGACGACCTGGACTGCGATGAAACCGGGCAGGCCAGCGTGGTGTCGGTCCGCGGTACCGTCCACTGGCTCACCCATGACGACGGTCCGGCCCGGACCCTGTCGGTCCGCCCGGACGCCCGCGCCCGGCTGCCCCGGATCCTCGCGGGCGACCGGGTCGCCTGGGTCACCGACGCCGACGGCGACGACGCGCTGGAGATCGCCCCGGTCGGCGCCCCGGCGGAATCCCGCCGGATCGCGTCCGGGGAGATCGGCTACGTCAACGCCCTCGCCGCCGCCCCGGACGGGAAGACCCTCGCCGTCGCCGCCCACGACGGCCGTCTCCTCCTGGTCGACGTCGCCTCCGGCACGGTCACCGAACTCGCGGCCGGGGACGACGGCGAGATCGACGACGTGGCGTGGTCCCCGGACTCGGCCTGGCTCGCGTGGGCCCAGCCCGGACCGCGGCCGCTGGCCCGGATCCGCCTGGCGAAGCTGGAGGACCGGTCGGTCATCGACGTGACCGACGGCCGGTTCGCCGACAGCGACCCGGTCTTCACCGTCGACGGCCTGCACCTGGCCTTCCTGTCGCGCCGCACCTTCGACCCGGTCTACGACGCGCACACGTTCGACCTGTCCTTCCCCTACGGCAGCCGCCCGTACCTGGTCCCGCTGGCCGCGGCGACCCTGTCCCCGTTCGGCCCGCGCCCGGGCGGGCGTCCGGCGGGCGGCGAAGACAGCAAGTCCAAGGATTCATCCGAACGGATCTCCGTGACCGTGGACGCCGCCGGAATCGGTTCGCGGGTCGTCGCGGTACCCGTGGACGAGGGCCGCTACTACGGCCTGGCCGCGGTCAAGGGCGGCCTGGTGTGGCTGCGCTCGCGGCTGTCGGGCATCCTGGGCGACGGGGCGGCCGACCTGGAATCCGAGCGGCCGAAGCCGTGCCTGCAGCGGTTCGACCTGCGCAAGCGCGAGGTCACCACGCTGGACACCGGGATCAGCTGGTTCGCGGTCAGCGGCGACGGGGCCCGGCTGGTCATCAAGGACGGCTCCGAGTTGCGGGTGGTGCCCGCCGACCGGAAGGCCGAGAACGGGTCGTCGGACGACGCTGTCACCGTGGACACCGAGCGGGCCCGGTTCACCGCCGACCCCGCCGCCCTGTGGGCGCACGCCTACGAAGAGGCGGGCCGGCAGATGCGCCGGAACTTCTGGACCCCCGGCATGTCCGGCGTCGAGTGGGACGCGGTCCTCGACCGGTACCGGCCGCTGCTGGCCCGGGTCGGGACGTCGGCCGAGTTCGCGGACCTGCTCCTCGAGGTCGTCGGCGAACTGGGAACCTCGCACTCCTACGTCATGCCCGGCGGCGCGTTCGGCGCCCAGTCCCGCGTCCTCGGCGAACAGGCCGCGCTGCTCGGGGCCGACGTGTCCCGGGCGCCGGACGGGCGGTGGCTGGTGGACCGGGTGCTGCCCGGCGAGTCGTCGGACCCCCTGGCCCGGTCGCCGCTGTCCGCGCCGGGCGTGGCCGTGTTCGAGGGCGACGAGATCACCGAGGTCGGCGGCCAGCCGGTCGACCCGGACCTGGGCCCGTGGCCGCTGCTGGCCGGGACCGCCGGCAAGCCGGTGGAACTCACGGTCGTGCCCGCCGACCCCTCGCGGGTCCCCAAGCCGCTGCCCGAGCCCGAGGACTCCGAGGACTCCGAGGACTCTGAGGGCGCTGAGGACAAGGACTCCGCTGAGGGCAAGGACGGCGACGACTCCAAGTCCGGGTCCGAGCCGGACAGCGGCGACTCCGCCCGCCGGGTCGTGGTCGTCCCGTTGAGCGACGAGCGGCGGCTGCGGTACCAGGACATGGTGGTGGCGCGCCGCCGGTTCGTCCGGGAGCGGTCCGGCGGGCGGCTCGGGTACCTGCACGTGCCCGACATGATGGGGGAGGGCTGGGCCCATCTCCACCGCGACCTGCACGCCGAGATGAGCAGGGACGCCCTGATCCTGGACGTGCGGGGCAACCGGGGCGGGCACACCTCGCAGCTGATCGTGGAGAAACTGGCCCGCCGGATCATCGGCTGGGACAGCGCCCGCTGGGTCAAGCCGGAAAGCTACCCGGCCGACGCGCCCCGCGGGCCGCTGGTCGCCCTCGCCGACGAGTTCGCGGGCTCCGACGGGGACATCGTCACCGCCGCGATCCGCACCCTGGGCCTGGGACCGGTGATCGGCGCCCGCACCTGGGGCGGCGTCATCGGCATCGACGGCTACCGCGACCTGGTCGACGGGACGTACATGACGGTGCCGGGATACTCGTTCTGGTTCAGCTCCTACGGCTGGAACGTGGAGAACTACGGCGTGGACCCGGACACCGAGGTGCTGATCACCCCCGACGACTGGGCCGCCGGCCGCGACCCGCAGCTGGAAACCGCGGTCGACCGCGCCCTGTCCCTCCTGGAGGAGCACCCGCCCGCGACCCCGCCGGATCCGTCCACCGGCCCGTCGCGCCGCCGCCCCCCGCTCCCGCCGCGCTAGCCCCCACCCCGCTAACTTCCACCCCGCGACCGCAACGGGACCGATGGTGTCGCTATTGCGCCCGCGTCGGTCCCGCTGGTGTCGCTGAGAGGGAGCGTGAATGGGGCCGGAGGTGTCGGCCCCCGGTTCACGACGATGCCAGCATGACGTCTAAGTTCGCGATTTCTGTCGTCGTGGCAACAGGAACAGCGAACATAAGCCCCGGTCAGCCCCGGTCGGGGGCCAGGAGTTCTTTTCCGCGTTTGCGGAGCTCGGCGACGGAGGTGACCCCGAGGAGCCGCATCGTCATGAGGAACTCCTTCGCCAGGATGGTCAGCGCGTGGTCCACGCCGGCCTCGCCGCCGGCCATCAGGCCGTAGAGGTACGTCCGGCCCAGGGCCGCCGCGTCCGCGCCCAGGGCCAGGGCCACGGCGATGTCGGTGCCGGTCCGGATCCCGGAGTCCACCACGAGGGGCAGCGACGGGCCGACCTCCTCCCGCACCGGCACGATCATGTCGGCCGCGGGCACGCACCGGTCCAGCTGGCGGCCCCCGTGGTTGGACAGCTGGAGCCCGTCGACGCCGAGATCGACCGCGCGGCGGGCGTCCGCCGGGCCGAGCGGGCCCTTGACCAGGATCCTCCCCGGCCAGCGGGACCGCAGGGTCGCGATGTCGGCCCAGTTGATGGCGGGGTCGAAGAACTGCGCGGTCTGGTGCAGCTGCGAGGCACCCAGCTCGGAGAAGTTGGCGTAGCCGAGAGCGGGCCCGGACAGGAGCCGGTACCAGTAGCCTGGCTTCAGCCCGACCGACATGATCGTGGACGGGGTGAGCGACGGGGGCATCGTCAGCCCATTGCGGGTGTCGCGGAGCCGGTTGCCCGTCACCACGGTGTCGACTGTCACGACCAGGGTCCGGAACCCGGCTTCCCAGGTGCGGTCCACGAGCGCGTAGGCCCGCTCCCGGTCTTTCAGGATATACAGCTGGAACCACAGGTCCGGGTCCGCCGTCACCAGGTCCGGCGCCGAGGCGAGGGTGTCCCGCAAGTCCTCGATCCCGGTCGTCGCCATCGTGGACAGCGTGTACGGGATCCCGGCCCGGGCCGCGGACCGGGCCACGCCGATCTCCCCGTCGGCGTGCATCATCCGCGTGTAGCCCGTGGGCCCGAGCACCACCGGGAACGGCAGGTTCCTTCCGAACAGCGACACGGATGTGTCGACGGAGGACACGTCGGCGAGCACGCGCGGGCGCAGCCGGCGGCGCCGGAACGCCGCGATGTTCGCCTCGCTGGTCAGTTCCTCGTCGGCCGCGCCGTACACGTAGTCGTAGACCGGCCGCGGGGTGTGCCGCTCGGCGACTCTCCGGAGGTCTTCGATCGTCAGGCAGGTGGACAGCCGCCGGCGTGTGGTGTCGAGCTCGATCGGCCGGAGCTGGACAATATCCCGCATGTCGCGCAGTCTCATGATCTCCGACGATACGCCGGCGGCCAGCGGAATCCGACACGCGGGGGAGTAGTGAAGATCCGTTCGGAATGATGTAATTTATTCCTATCGGCATAGTAGGAATTCTGAGGGGATGGTCATGACACAGCTGCGCTTCCACTGGTTCCTCCCGACCAGCGGGGACGGGCGCGACATCGTCGGCGGAGGTCACGGAGCGGTCCGCGGCTCCGCGGGCGCCGTCCGGCCTCCGACGGTCGCCTACCTCGGGCAGATCGCCCGCGGCGCCGAGCAGCTCGGCTTCGAGGCCGCGCTCACTCCGACCGGCACGTGGTGCGAGGACGCCTGGCTCACCACCGCCATGCTCACGCAGGTGACCGAGCGGCTGAAGTTCCTCGTCGCCTTCCGCCCCGGCCAGATCTCGCCGACGCTGTCGGCCCAGATGGCCTCCACCTACCAGCGCCAGTCCCGGGGACGGCTGCTGCTCAACGTCGTCACCGGCGGCGAGTCCGCCGAGCAGCGTTCCTTCGGCGACTTCCTCGGCAAGGCCGGCCGCTACGAGCGGACCGGGGAGTTCCTCGACATCGTCCGCCGCCTGTGGGCCGGCGAGTCCGTCACCCACGAGGGAGAGCACCTGCGCGTCGAGGGGGCGAAGCTGGCCCGGCTGCCCGACCCGGTGCCGGAGGTGTACTTCGGCGGATCGTCGCCGGAGGCGGGCGCGGTCGCGTCCAGGTACTCCGACGTCTACCTCACCTGGGGCGAGCCGCCGTCGGCGGCCGGCGAGAAGCTCCGCTGGGTGTCCGGGCTCGCGGAGGCCGAGGGCCGCACCCTGCGGACCGGCATCCGGCTGCACGTCATCTCCCGCGACACCTCCGAGGAGGCCTGGCGGGCCGCCGGCCGGCTCATCGAGCCGATCAGCGACGAGATGATCGCCAAGGCGCAGGCGGGCCTGGCGACGAGCGAGTCCGCCGGCCAGCGCCGGATGCGGGAACTGCACGCCGGCGGCAGCCGCAAGGACCTGCGCGACCTGGAGATCTACCCGAACCTGTGGGCGGGCGTCGGCCTGATCCGCGGCGGCGCGGGCACCGCGCTGGTCGGCAGCCACTCCGAGGTCGCCGACCGGATCGAGGAGTACGCGAGCCTCGGCATCAGCGAGTTCATCCTCTCCGGCTACCCGTGCCTGGAGGAGGCGTACTGGTTCGGCGAGGGCGTGCTGCCGATCCTGGCCGGGCGCGGCCGGTGGCGGAGCCCGGCGGAGCTCCCGGCCGAGGAGGCTATTGTCCCGTTCTCGCCCGTCAACCCGGCCTCGCCCGACCGCGATCGTGGGAGGATGGCCGCGTCATGACGAAAATCGCTGTCGTTACCGGAAACCCGAAGCCGAAGTCTCGCACGCACGGCGTGGCGGCCGCGGTGGCCGCCGCGATCGATAGCGGCGCCGACATGCTCGACATCGACCTCACGGACTACTCCTCTCGCCTGTTCGAATGGGAGGACGCCGAACTCGGGAAGCTGACCGCCGAGGTCGCCGCCTCCGACGTGGCGGTGTTCGCGTCTCCGACCTACAAGGCGTCCTACACGGGCCTGCTCAAGGCGTTCCTCGACCGGTACGGGTCCAACGGCCTGGCCGGCGTGGTCGCCGTGCCGGTGATGACCGGCGGCTGGCCCGGGCACCTGCTGTCGGTCGAGGTGCACCTGCGGCCGGTCCTGGTCGAACTGGGCGCGGTCGTTCCGGCCCGGGGCCTCTACGTCACCGAGCCCGAACTGGCCGACACCGGCGCGGCCGTGGGCACGTGGGCCGAGACCGCGGTCCCGCTGATCACGCGTTCGGCGAGGGGCTGACGGCGCTGTCCCGGCCCGGGCGCCTGGCCTGGGCCGGGACTGACAGGACGCCGCACAGGCGGTCCAGCCACCCGGCCAGTTCCCCCTGGTCGCCGATGGCCTCGCTGAGCTCGGCCTCGGCGGCGGAGATCAGCTCGGCCGCGCCCTCGTAGCGGTCGCGGCCCTGCAGAGACAGGTAGGCGAGGGGCTCGCGGTCCCGGTCGCTGTCGCGGCTGGTCTCCCGGCGGTAGAGAAGTCCTTCGGACACCATGCGGTTCACGAGGTCGGTGAGCGCGCCCACGGACAGCATCGCGAAGTCGGCGACCTCGGGCAGGAAGTGCCCCCGGCCGTCGGAGAGGAGCTTCAGCACGCGCCACTCCTCGACCGTGCACTCCTCGCGGGCGAGGATCGCCGCTACCCGCCCGCTCAGCAGCCGCTCCGCCCGGCTCAGCTGAAGGGCCAGATCCCGTGACGTCCCGGTCGCCATTGGCCGCGTCCTCCTCATGGGTGTTACATACCCAAACGATGGCCGGGATTCCCGCGTTCCGCGGTTACCGAGTGTTCACTCCGAGGGCGGCCGCCCGTTCAGCGACGCGTACCCGCCCCGCCAGCCCACGGCGCGGGGGCCGGGTCCTCGGATTCCCTGACGGGAGGGACTCGCGGCCCTGTCCTTCGTGACCGGCGCGCGTCAATGATTGACTCTCTGTAGTTGATGTCGGTAATTTTGTTGCCAGGTATCCCTGCGGGTGGCGGGAGCGGCGATGGCGGGACGCGGCGCACGGCGCGCGATGACAGCCCTGACGATGGCGGCGGTGTTCCTGACGGGATCCGCGGCGGTATCCGCGTCGGCTTCCAGCGCGAGCCCGGCCCGGCCGTCAGGTCCGGCTTCCGGGCCCGCCTCCAAGACGGTCAGCTACCGCGGATACCGCGTCACGGTGCCGTCCGCCTGGCCCGTCTACAACCTCGCCGCCGATCCCGCACGGTGCGTCCGCTTTAACACGCACGCCGTCTACCTGGGCACGCCGGGGGCGGACCAGAAGTGCCCGGCCCGGGCCTACGGCCGCACCGGGGCCCTGCTCATCCAGCCGTCGGGAACGGCCTCCGCGTCCGTCTCCGCCGCCGCTCCGGCGAAGGCGACCGCGGTCAGCCACGAACTCCACGCCAGCGGTCCGGGCGTCCGCGTCACCGCGACCTACGGCCGTGACCAGTCGCGGATCCGCTCCATCCTGGCCGGCGCGACCGCGGGCCCGGCCACGACCGCGGGCCCGGCCACGAGCGCGGCCCCGTCCGCGACGACGGCGCCCCCGGTGCCGTCGGCCCCGGACCTGGCCGGCGTACCCGGCTCCGGACTCGGCTTCGACGCCTGCACCGCGCCGTCCGAGGCCACCATGAAGTCCTGGCTCGCCTCCCCGTACCGGGTGATCGGCACCTATCTCGGCGGCGCCAACTGGGCCTGCGACTACGGGAACTTCACGCCGGGCTGGGTCCGTGACGTATCGGCGGAAGGATGGAGGTTCATTCCCATCTGGGTCGGCGAGCAGGCCCCGTGCTCGACGATCAGCGGAGCGGCCGACATCGACCCGTCCCGGGCCGCCGCCGAGGGATCCGCCGAAGCCGCCAGCGCCGTCTCCACCGCGCGGGCCTTCAGCTACGGCGACGGCACCACGATCTACTTCGACATGGAGGGCTTCAGCACCTCCGACCCGTCGTGCGGCCAGGCGGTGCTCACCTTCCTCAGCGCCTGGACCCAGGGACTGCACGCCGCCGGCTACCAGTCCGGCGTCTACTCCAGCGCCGGATCCGGCATCAAGGACCTGGCCAGCGAGTACGGCGCGACCAGCTACGGCGGCTCCGCGTACACCAGCCCGGACGCCGTCTGGATCGCCGACTGGGACGGAAACCCGGAACTGAACGGCGACCCGTACGTGCCCGACAGCGACTGGCCGGACGGCCAGCGCCTGCGCCAGTACGCCGGAGCCCACGACGAGACGTGGGGCGGCGACACGGTCAACATTGACAGTGACGTGATCGGAGGCCCCGTCGCGGCGCTGCCCGGCGCGCACACCGACGCCGGCCCGTCCCGGCTGGAAGGCCCGGACGCCGTCACGACCGTGCCCGGCGGCACCACCAGCGTCGCGCTCGCGACGCGGGGCACGCCCGGGACCCCGGCCGACGGCACCTGGCAGGCCGCCCCGCCCGCCGGCCTCACCGTCACCCCGTCGGGCGGCCGGGTGAGCGGCGCGCCGGGAACCTCCTCCGGCATCAGCTTCACGGTCACGGCGGACCAGAATCTGGCCCCCGGCCGTTACGAGGTCCCCGTGACGATCAGCGAGCACGGCAAGGCGGTCGCCGAGACCTTCGACCTGGTCAGCGTCACCGCATCCGGGACGTCGCTGCCGACGGCGCATCCGGTCGTCCTGTACGCGGCGGACCCCGGCAGCCTGGCCGAGGCCGAATCCGTCGCCCGGTCCCGTGCGCTGCCGTCCGGCGACGTGACCGGCAGCTTCGATCAGGCCTGGACCGACCTGGCCGACGGGAAGGACCTGGTCATCGCGGTCGGGGACGCCGCGGCCGACGGGCTGTACTACAACGCCTGCCACTGGGCGAGCCCGTCCGGATCGACCGGGAGCACGCCGTTCTACTACCTCGGGGCGCCCTACCGGCAGTCACCGGGAGCCGACATCTACGAGCCCGCCAGCGGCCCGGACTCCGCCCTGCTCGCCGCGCAGCTGACCCACTACGCGCTGACCGGCTCGCTGCCTGACTACGGCCGCCCGCCGGCGCAGGTGCCGCGCCCGGTCAGCACCTGCCTCGGCGCCGCGACCGTCCCGTAAAGGGCCCGGGGCAGCCCGCCTAGTTGGCGTGCAGGACGGAGTTCAGCCCGGTCCAGGACTTCTCCGTGTCGGTCCGGGCGATGGCCTCCACCGCGCCGGTGCCGGAGTTGCGGCGCAGCAGCAGGCCGGAGGCGCCGGACAGGTCCAGGGCCTTGGCGGTGCCGCCCTCGGGGAGCGCGACCCGGGTGCCGGCGGTCACGTAGAGGCCGGCCTCCACGATGCAGTCATCGCCGAGGCTGATGCCGATGCCGGAGTTCGCGCCGAGCAGGCATCGCTCGCCGACCGAGATGACCTGCTTGCCGCCGCCGGACAGCGTGCCCATGATCGAGGCGCCGCCGCCGACGTCGCTGTGGGCGCCGACGACGACCCCGGCGCTGATCCGGCCCTCCACCATGGACGGCCCGAGCGTCCCGGCGTTGAAGTTCACGAAGCCCTCGTGCATGACGGTCGTGCCGTCGGCGAGGTGCGCCCCCAGCCGGACCCGGTCCGCGTCGCCGATGCGGACCCCGGAGGGAACGACGTAGTCCGTCATCCGGGGGAACTTGTCCACGCTGGTGACCGCGAAGTGGACGCCGGCGGCGCGGGCCCGCAGCCGCGCGGCGTTGATGTCGGCGGCGAGAACGGGCCCGATCGTGGTCCAGGCGATGTTCGCCAGCTTGCCGAACTGGCCGTCCAGGCTGATCGAGTGCGGCCGGACCAGCCGGTGGCTGAGCAGGTGCAGGCGCAGGTACACGTCGTGGGCGTCGGAGGGGGCCTCGCCCAGGTCCGTGATCGTGGTCCGGACCGCGACGACCTCCACGCCGCGCAGCGCGTCCGGTCCGGTGGCCTTCGCGGCCCCGGCGCCCAGTTCGCGCTCGGCCTCGGCGGCGTCCAGCCGTACCGTGCCCGCGGCGGCGCCGCCGGGGGCGGGGAGCAGTTCCGGCGCGGGGAACCACGTGTCCAGAACGGTTCCGTCGGCCTTGATGGTCGCGAATCCGACGCCCTGAGCGCCGGCTGGTGTCGTGGTGTCCTGAGAACTCATGGCGGCTACCATATCCGGCCCTCGAACCGCCGCCGGAACCCCGGCCTGGGTAACAGTTCATACTGTTACCGCCCGGAGACGGAGAATCTTCCCAAAGGTCAGCCAGCGGCGATACCTTATGCGCGGGTGAGATATCCATAGACATTTTTGAGGGGAAAGTCATGGAAGAAGGCGGTACGCGAACAGTGGATCCGGCACAGGAAGAGACGGAGACGTCCGCCAGGACCGGCTCCTGGTTCAGGAAGAGCGCGGCTGACCGGCCGCCGAGGTCCGCCGGGACGCGCCTGCTGCTGAGCCGGCTGCCGATCACGATCCTGGTCATCGCCTACGTGGTCGTGTTCCTGGTCCGCCAGCTTCCCGAGCTGGCCGGGGTCCGGGCGCTGACGCAGGTCTCCCGGCAGGCGTCGGTCCTGGTGTGGGCGTCCCTGCCCGGTACCGGCGGTGCCGGCGCCGCGGGATCCGCGAGCGTGCCCGTGGTGCTGGCCATCATCGGGGCCATCGTCCTGGCGCTGCTGGGCACCAAGCCGGCGGCCGACTGGCGGTTCATCCCCGAAGGCGTGCGCGGCTGGTTCGGCTGGCTGGCGGTGCCGGCCGCCGCGCTCGTGGTGATCGGGATCGTCATGCGGGTCCTCACGGTGCTGGGCCAGACGTCGTGGTCGCCGGTCCCGTACGGGGGCGCGGCGTTCGGGCTCCTGGCCGCGGTGGCCGCCTTCTTCGCCATCCGGGAGATCGTGCTGGCCAGTCCGTCCGGTTCCGGCTCGGGCGGGCCGGACGATGGCGGTGCCTGGCGCGGCAAGGGCTGGTTCATCGCCATCGCCGTCACCTGGTTCGGCGACGTCGCCATCGGCCGTTACTTCGAGCCGCAGCTGATCGCCAAGGTCGCCGCCGCGGCCCCGTCCAAGCGGTGGGATTACCTGTTCCAGGGACCGTCCTGGTGGCTGTACCTGGTGGGAGTCCTGGTGGTTCTCGGCGTGTACGCGCTGGTGCAGCTCCTGCCGCCGTGGGACGGCGGTGCCCGGAAGCTCGTGATCGCCGTGGTCTGCGTCATCGTCGCGTTCGTCGCGATCCAGCAGGTGCTGCCGTACGCGCACACCGCGGCGGCGCACATCATCGCTCACGGCGCCAAGCACTAGCGGGCTGGTTACGTCCCGGGGATCGGTTCCGCGATCAGGAGCCGGTCCCCGGCGGACACCACCGGGTCCTCGCCGATCCCGAGGGTGAACTCGCCGGAATGGACGAGGCCGAGGACCAGGCCCGCGCCCCCGGCTCCCTCGGAACGGATCGCGCTCAGCGGCTTCCCGACGGCGGACTCGCCGGCCTCGATCTCGGCCAGCACCTCGCGGTTCCCGACGAGCTGGTAGATCATCTCGCCCGCGTGCGGGGTCTCCAGGCTCATGGCCAGGGTCCGGGCGACCAGTTCGCCGGCCGACCAGGTCTGCTGGACGCCGAGGTCGCGCAGGGCCTCCCGGACCGACGCCGAGCCGGCCAGGGCGGTGACGAGCAGGTCCGGAGCCGCCTTGCGCAGCAGCACGGCGGTCACCAGCACGTCCCCGTCGGTCTCGGCGGTGATCAGCGCCTGCTCGGCGTGCTCGGGCCGGGCCCTGCGGAGCGTGGCCTCCTCCGTCGGGTCGCCGCGCACCACGTGGACGCCGGACGGGACGGCGGCCGGGTCGACATCGGCCACCAGCACGACCGGGACGCCGGCCAGGGACAGCTCGTCGAGGATCGCGGGGACGCTCGCGCTCATCCCGATGACGAGACGGTAGGTGCCGTCGGGGAACTGGCTGTGCATGATGACCTTCCGTACTCCGGCGGCCGCGGCCGCCCCTGAGACCACCGCGAACGCCGCGGCGAGCATCGGGATCGTGGTGAACATGACGGCGGCGGCGATCAGCCGGCCAGCGGGCGTCTGCGGCGTGACGTCGCCGTAGCCGACCGTCGTTGCCGTGGTGACGGCCCAGTACAGCCCGGTGGTGAACGGAAGCCTCTCGGCCATCGAGAACAGCTTGGCCCCGATGACGATGACCGCCAGCACCGAGAACAGCAGCCCGCTGACGTGTTTCTGGTAGGGGAGTTTGATAACCCGTCTGAGAAGCGCGAACACAGTGCCTAATAGTGTCATAATCCAACAGAGGGCGACCGCCGTCACGTCCGCCTCGCTAGCCGACGGCCGCCCCTGCTGGTGCCTGACGGCAGGCCTACCCCTTGACCGAGCCCGCGGTGAGCCCGGACACGACGCTGCGGCGGAAGATCAGCACCAGGACCGCGATCGGCACCACGGCCACGACGCTGGCCGCGAAAATCGTCCCGTACGGGACCACGAACTGGGCCCCGAACAGCGCGACGCCGACCGGGATGGTCCGGTAGCCGTTGACGATGTTGAACGACAGCGCCATCAGGAACTCGGTCCAGCACGCGGTGAAGGTGAAGATCCCGGCGGTGAACAGCCCGGGCCAGGCCTGGGGGAGGATGACCGACCAGATGGTGCGCAGCGGGGACGCGCCGTCTATCCGGGCGCTCTCCTCCATCTCCCGGGGGATGCCCAGGAAGTAGTTCCGCAGGATCCAGATCGCGAACGGCATGAAGAACGCGGTGTAGGGGATGATCAGCGCCTGGTAGCTGTTCAGCCAGCCGATGTCCCGCAGCAGCGCGTACAGCGGCACCACCACGGCGATCTCCGGGAACACCGAGATCATCAGCAGGGACATCAGCACGGCGAGCCGGCCCCGCATGGGGGTCCGCCCCAGGGCGTACCCGGCCAGGGTGCCGAAGACCAGGATGAGGACGGTCGCCGACACTGCGACGATGACCGAGTTGACGATGTACTGGCCGAACGTGAACTGGCTGAACGCGATGGAGAAGTTCTTCGTCGACAGATGGTGGGGGAAGTACTGGGGCGGTGACGCCCCGACGCCCTCCGGGGTCTTGAACGCCGCCGAGATCATCCAGTACAGCGGCAGCGCGATAAACAGGAAAACGAGCAGGGCGGCGACGTTGACGCCGTTGACTGCCCGGCGCCAGCCGCGGCGCGAGGAGTGTCGCATCAGGATTCCTCCGTTCCGGCCTGGGCGCGGAACACCTTCAGGAACACCAGGCAGCCGATGACGACGAGTAGCGCGGTGCTGGTGGCCACCGCCGCGCCGGGACCGAAGTCGAGGTCCCGGAACATCGCGTTGTAGGCGAGGATCGCCAGGGACTGGGTGCTGTCGCCGGGCCCGCCGTTGGTGAGCACGAACGGCAGGTCGAACAGGCCGAACGCCTGCAGCACCCGGAACAGCACGGCCAGCGCGATCGTCGGCCGGAGCTGGGGGAACGTGATCTTCCAGAAGATGGTCCAGCCGCCCGCGCCGTCCACGGCGGCGGCCTCGTAGTAGTCGCGCGGGATCATGACCAGGCCGGCCAGCACGATGATCACCACGAACGGGGTGGTCTTCCAGACGTCGGCCCCCATCAGCGCCATGATCGCGGGAACCTTCGTGCCCAGGATCACGGGGGCGCCCAGCCCGAGGCGGGAGAAGATGTCGTCCAGCACCCCGTAGGTCGGGTTGTAGATGTAGCCCCACAGCTGGGCGTTGATGACGGTGATCATGGACCAGGGGATGAGCATCAGCGCCATCATCCAGCCGCGGGCCCAGGTGAGCCGCTCCAGCACCAGCGCGATGGCGGTGCCGAGTGCCACCTCGATCGCCACGGTGACCACCGTGTAGAGAACGGTGAAGAACAGCGCGTACCGCCACTGCGGGGCGTTGAACATGATCGAGTAGTTATTGCCGGTGAGCCCGTTCAGGCTGAAGCCGGATCCGGTCGCGGAGACGTTGGAGACGCTCATCGCGATCGCGTAGCAGATCGGGAAGATGGTGACCGCCGCGATCACGGTCAAGGCCGGCGCCGACAGAGCCCACCCGAGGCGGGCCTGCCGGCGCCGGAACGCGTCATGAGATGACGAGGCCATGGTCAGACGAGAGTCCTACAGTCCGGAACCGGAACTCGAGACGGCCGAGTTGATCGCGCTCGACGCGCTGGACAGGGCCGGACCGGGCTGCGCGGACCCGGTGAGGGCCGAGTTCACGTTGGTGTAGATGGCCTGGCTCACCTTGGCGTACTGCGGCGTCCCGGCGGGCCGGGGGATGAGCCGGGTCTTCGCCGCGGCGGCCAGCACCGGGTTGCTGGAGACCACGCCGGAGGAGGTGCGCACCGACTGGAGGGTCGGGATCTCGGAGAACTGGGTGGCGAGGGTCTTCTCCGCGGTCGCGCCGGTCATCCACTTGATGAACGTGAGGTCGGCGGCGACGTGCTTGCTGTGCGGGTTGATGTAGAGGTTCCAGCCGCCGATGGTCGAGGTGCCGGGGCTGGTGCCGCCCGCGAACCCGGGCAGCGGGGCCACGCCGACCTTGCCGACGACCTTTGACGGGGACGACGCGGTGTTGGCGTAGCTGTAGCCGTAGTCCCAGTTCCGCAGGAACGCCGACTGGCCGCTGGCGAAGGCCGACATCGCCTGCGGCTCCTGCATGGTGGTGACCGCCTTCGGCGAGGCGCCGGAGGTGATCAGCGACTGCATGAAGGACAGGGCCTTCTTCCCGGCCGCGGAGTTGAGCGTCGAGCCGTTCATCCCGGAGTTGAGGACGGTGCCGCCGGCCGAGCCCAGGTACTCCATGAAGTCACAGGTCAGGCCCTCGTAGGAGTCGCCCTCCCAGACGTAGCCGTACTTGGCGTCCTTCTTCTTCGTCAGGGTGGAGGCCTCCGACTCCAGTTGCTGCCAGGTCGTCGGAACCTTCATGTGCTCCTTGGCCAGCAGGTCCTTGCGGTAGTAGAGGAAACCCTCGTCCTCGAAGAACGGGGCGCCGTAGACCTGGCCGTTATAGGTGGCGCCCTGGGCCAGCCCGGGCGCGAACTGCGAGAAGTAGGACTTCGGCAGGTACTTCGACAGCGGTGCCGCGAGTCCCGCCTTGCCGAACTGCCCGGGCCAGATCACGTCGCCCATGTAGACGTCCGGGGAGGTGGCGCCGCCGGAGATCGTGGTGATGAGGCTGGACCGGTTGGTGTCGGTGTCGGTCGGGGCGGACTGCAGGTTGACGTGGATCTTGGGGTAGGCCTTCTCGAACTTCTTGATCAGCACCGTGCGGGGGTCGGAACCCGAGGTGGTGATCGGGCTGGCCCACCAGGTGATGGTTCCGCTGGTAGCCGAGCCGCTGACGGCCGGGGCACTGGAGGTGCCGGACCCGGACGAGGAGGACCCTCCGCACGCGGTGGCGGCGAGCAGGACGGCCGAGGCGGCGGCTGTGGCCATCGCCAGTCGGCGTCCGTGCTTCCTCGGGGGAACTAGGGGCATCGCGTTCTCACCTGTTTCACGACTGCGCTGTCATGTCATCGGTCCCGCCTGGAACCGGATTACAGGGTGATGGCCCGATATTCCCGCGGTCAATCCTTTGTTACCCGAATGAGGAATAGACGAGGCTTGACCGTTATGTAGGAAGTTCAGAGGGATTTCCTGCCCGCCGGAGATCGGGCTGCCCGGCGATATCCGCGAGCAGGCTTTTCTTCGCGTGCTCGTCGAGGAACGAGGCGCGGACCGCGTTCGCGGACAGGGCCGTGAGCTGGGAACGGGACAGGCCGAGCACCCGGACCGCCGCCAGGTACTCCTCGGTCAGGCTGGTGCCGAACATCGGCGGGTCGTCGCTGTTCAGCGTCACGTTCAGTCCGGCCTCGATCATGCGCGGCAGCGGATGCTCCGCCAGCGCCGCCACCTGGCGGGTGCAGACGTTGGAGGTAGGGGAGACGTCGACGGGCAGCTGGCGCTCGGCCAGGAAGGCCACGAGCCGGGGGTCGTCCATGGCCCGGATGCCGTGCCCGATCCGCTCGGCGTGCAGGTGCTCGATCGCCTCCCACACCGATTCGGGCCCGGTCGTCTCGCCCGCGTGCGGCACGCGGTGCAGCCCCGCCGCGGCGGCCGCCCCGAACACGTCCCGGATCACGTCGCGGTACGGGGCCCGGCCCTCCTCGATGCCCCCGATTCCCAGGCCGACCAGCCCCTCGGGCGGGTCCTCCAGCGCGTGGGCCAGGACGTCGCGGGCGGTCAGGCCGGCCCGCTGCCCGGGGAAGTCGAAGATGTACCCGACGCGCAGGCCGTGCTCGGCCAGCGCCTCGCGGGCGACGATGTCGAGCGTCTCGGTGACGGCGGCGCGCGGGATGCCGTTGGCGGTGAGCCCGTGCGGCCAGTCCTGGAACTCCACGTACCGGACGTTCTGCGCGGCCAGATTGCGGATGACGCCGCGGATGAGCGCGGCCAGGTCCTCCTGCTCCCGGATCAGCAGCCGGACCGCCGTGTACACGTCGATGAAGTGAGGGAAGTCGCGGAACGCGTAGAAATCGCGCAGTCCCCCGGCGGTACGGGGCACCCCGCTGTCCGGGTACTTCCGCGCCAGTTCCAGCACGGTGTCCGCCGACGCCGAACCGATCATGTGAACGTGAAGTTCTACCTTCGGCAGCCGCGCGACAAACGCCTCAAGCTCCTCCATGCCGGAAACGCTAGCAGCGAAGCGCCGGATTGCCCCCGTTCCTGACACGGGGCTGTCAGGTTCTACTTCTTCTTGGCGGCGGCCTTCAGGGACTGCTTGTAGGAGCGGACCCGGCCCAGGGATTCCTCGTCCGTGATGTCGGCGACGGACATGAACGAGCCGTCATCCCCGTACGCCCCAGCGGCCTCCCGCCACCCGGACGGCTGGACGGCCATCCGCTTCCCCAGCAGCGCCACGAAGATCTTCGCCTTCTGCTCGCCGAACCCGGGCAGCGCCGACACCCGCTTGAGCAGTTCGGGACCCGAGGACGCCGTTGACCACAGTGCCGAGGCGTCCCCGTCGTAGGACGCGACCAGGGCCTGGCACAGGGCCTGCGTCCGCGCGGCCATCGCCTTGGGGAACCGGTGCAGGGCCGGCTTCTCGCCGAACACCGCCACCAGGCGCTCCGGGTCGAACGACGCGAGTTCCTCGGCCGTGGGCTCGTGCCCGAGCCGCCTCACCAGTTCGGCCGGGGCGGCGAACGCGCGCTCCAGCGGAATCTGCTGATCGAGTAGCATCGCGATAAGGAGGGCAAGCGCGTTCCGGCTCAGAAGCTCGTTGGCGTCGTCGTCAACCGGCAGGGAGATCGGCACGTCTTTCCTCCTGAGGGATAACCTGATATCGGGACAGCCTAGCCAAGCCACCCTAGCTAGCACCGGATGGAGTCATCATGACACCGCACATGAAGTGGTCGATCGCGGGGATCGTCATCGGGCTGCTTCTGCTCATAGTCTTCCCGTGGTGGGTGACGGCCGGCGTGGTCGTCCTGGCCATCGCGATTCCGGCCGCCGGCTGGATGGCGCTCGACCCCTCGCAGCGCCGCCGGTACAAGGAGATCCGGCGGCGCCGCTCGCTCGGGGGATAACGTCACGGGTTTTCCGCGGCCCGCGTGATGTAGGTCAGGGCCACGAACGACCGGTACATGGCCAGGGGGTCGCGGTCGGAGATCGCCACGCTCCGGGTGCCGGTGCGCTCGACGCCCCGCACCCAGCTCGCGATCTCCGCCATGTCCGCGGTCAGGGTCTCGATGTCGAGGCGGGCCGGGAGGTCGATCCGCGGCAGCGGAACCGAGCCCATCGCGGAGCGCCGGACGGCTCGTGCGGCCGCTTCCTTGATCGCTTCCCGGGCGTCGAGCGGGTGGACCTGGGAGGCGGCGGACCGGGACACGGACTCCTTCACCACGACCCGTTCGGCCTCCTTGAAGAAGGGGTCGCCCTCGGTGACCGTCTGCTGGTCTCCGGTGATCAGCATGACCGGGGCCCCGTAGGCCAGGGCGACGAGCGCGTTGATGCCGCTCTCCCCGCATTCGATCCCGTTCAGCGTGACCCGGGAGATCACCCTCGGGTTGTAGGTGTGCGACAGCACGGAACTCGAGCCGGAGGCCGATCCGTGGTAGCCGACGAAGAACACGGCATCGACCTTGGAGTCCATTCCCTCCATCATGTACAGAGGCTTGTGCCGCCCCGCGACGTAGGCGGACCGTCCGTGCAGTTCGGCCGGGTTGACGTTGTTCATCGTCCCGTGCGAGTCGTTGCACATGATGGCCGTAGCGCCACCGGCGATGGCCCCGTCGATCGCGGCGTTGACCTCGCCGAGGAGAAGCGCGCGCCCTTCCTCGTAGGCCTGGCCTGGCCCGCGGCACTGGTCCCAGTCGACGATGCCCGCGACGCCTTCCATATCGAAGGAAATAAAAACTCTCACAAAAACCATTATCCCGAACGGATCATGCTGACTCCCCCGAGATGAGGATCTCCTATGCCGGTGCAGAGGCTCAATCACGCGGTGCTGTACGTCAACGGGCTGCGGCGGGAAGTTGACTTCTATACGCGGGTCCTCGGGTTCGAGGTGCGGACCGAGATTCCGGGGAAGGCGGCTTTCCTGAGGGCCCGGGGCTCAGCGAACGACCATGACCTGGGCTTGTTCGACGTGGGGGAGGGCCACGCGTCCGGGCGCCCGGAGGTCGGGCTGTACCACCTGGCCTGGGAGGTCGGCACGCTCGCTGAACTGGCCGGCATGCGCGAGGCGCTCGTCGACGCGGGCGCCCTGGTGGGGGAAAGCGACCACATCCTGTCGAAGTCGCTGTACGCGAAGGACCCGAGCGGCATCGAGTTCGAGGTCCTGTGGCGGGTCCCGGCCGAGGACTGGGACGCCGAGATCTCCCGAGCCACCGCGATGACCATTCCCCTGGACTGGGAGAAGACCCTGGCCCGCTGGGACCCCGCCCGGCCCACCGGAGCCGCCGCCGGCTCGCCGACCTAGCGGCTGGGGGTTCGCAGGCGGGCGGAGGCGGCCACGCGGGCGGCCAGGGTGAGGATGATCGCTACGGGGAGGGTCTGCGGAAGCTGGGCCGGGGGAACGAACATGACCGCGCTGAACGCGGCGGCGACCCCGCCGACGGCGAAGGCCAGTGCCACGGCGACCCGCCGGGTGCGCAGGGTGCGCAGGACCAGGGACCGGGCCTCGGCGGGCAGTCGCGCCATCACGACCGCGAAGCTGGCCAGGGTCCCGGCGGCCAGCAGGCCGAAACCGAGGGCGAACGGGAACGTGCTGGAGTGCATGACCGCGGGCACCCACAGCAGGAGCAGCGCGATCAGCACGAAGAAGTAGATGATCCGGGACACGGTCCGCAGGATCACCACGTCGATGTTCCGGCTGTAGATGTGCTCGGCCGGCGTGGTGCGGGCCGCGTTGATGAAGTGGCGGATCGCCCCGGCGGTGTCGTGCCGCCGCAGCCGGATCCGGCCCAGTTCGTTCATCGCCCCGCTATGCGAGGGGTCGAGGGAGAGCGCCTGCTCCTGATGCCAGCGCGCGCCCTCGAGGTCGCCCCGGGCCAGGGCCACCTTGCCGGACAGGAAGTACACGTCGGGCTCGTTCGGCGCGAGCCGACGGGCCTGCTCGGCGGCGGCCGCGGCCACTGTGTGCTGGCCCGCCGCCAGCGCCGCCTGGGCCACGCACACGTGAGTCTGCCAGTAGGAGGAGGCCAGCCGCCGGGCCTCGGAGGCGGCCCGCAGCGCGTGGGAGTGGTTGCCCAGGTGCATCAGCGCGTTGCTGGCCAGACGGTGCGGCCACTCCTCGCCCGGATCGATCGCGGCGGCCCGGTTGGCCGCGTCCACCGCGGCCTGGTAGCGCTCGGCGCCCAGGTGGGCGCGGGCGAACAGGCACCAGGCACGGCTGCTCTCGGGGTCGGCTGAGACCACCCGCGCGAGCAGGGCGGTCGCCTCGTCGTACCGCCCGAGGTCGAGCATGGTCGCGGCGCGCGCCAGCTCTTGCCTGAGGTCTGTAGATGTGCTCATGATGCCGTCAGAGAAGCCGCCGCTTCCTCAGATATGCCACGAGATCATCGTATGCGCCGCCCTCGTTGGCGAACAGGGCCACATTTCGGGCGGTCTCGAACCAGGTGCCCAGGGACGGCCTGACCTCGGCCGCGGCGGCCTCCAGGTCGCCCTGGCCGATGAGCCGGGGCTCGCCGCGGTGGACGGAGTCCAGCAGCGCCCGCTCGGCCGCCGTCTCGCAGATGTGCGCGATGTCGGCGCCGGAGTACCCGTCGGTGAGCTTGGCCAGCTTGCGCAGGTCGATGCCCGCGACCGGCCGCTCGCGCAGGTGGAACCGGAACACGCCCTCGCGGGCCTTGCCGTCCGGCGGCAGCACCAGCAGGGTCCGGTCGAACCGGCCCGGCCGCCGCAGCGCCGAGTCCACGTCCCACGGATGGTTGGTCGCCGCGAGCAGGAACACGCCGGTGTTGTCCGCGGTCGCGTCGTCCAGTTCCAGCAGCAGCTGGTTGACGGCCGAGCGCATCGGGGTGTTCCGCAGCTGGGAGCGTTTCTGCCCGATGGCGTCGACCTCGTCGAGGAAGACCACGCACGGGGCGTTGCGGCGGGCGGTCTCGAACAGCTCGTGGATGTTCCGCTCGCTGCGACCCACGAACATGTCGATCAGGTCGGCGAACGACACGCTGACGAAGCGGGCGCCGAGCTCGCCGGCCACGGCGCGGGCGACGAACGTTTTCCCGCAGCCGGGCGGCCCGTACAGCAGCAGTCCGCCACGCAGCGACTTGCCGTACAGCTTGCGCAGCTCCGGGTTGCGCATCGGGGCCAGGAACGCCGCGTCCAGGCGCTTCTTCACCTCGTCCATGCCCGCGACGTCATCGAGGGTGAGGCCGGTGTGCTCGGCGTCGTAGACGCGGGCCTCCTCGATCCCGGCGGACGTGGAGCCCGCCTCGTCCCCGAGGAACGCGGGCGGCAGTACGTCGCGCAGCTCGCTTTCGGCCTGCGACCAGTCGTAGTCCCCGGATCCGGGGGCCGGCGGCCCGGGATCGGCCGGGCCGGGACCCTGGGGGTCCCCGGCCGGATCGCCGGACGGATCCGCCTCGGGTGTCCCGGCCTCCTCGCCGCCAGAAGCCGGGTCACGGGGGGCGGGCGACACCGGGCCGGTCGCGGTGTCATCCGGAAGGGACGGCCCCCCGGGCTCCCCGGGCTCCCCGGGTGAGGGGCGTCCCTGGGGCCGGTCCTGGGTAAGCAGGGAGAGGGCCTCGCTGTTGCCGGGGTCGCGCTGCAGCACGGCGCCCAGGTGCCTGACCGCCTCGTCCCGCTGGCCGGCGCGCAGCAGCAGGCCGGCGAGGTGCAGGCGGAGCGGCACGTCGTCGGGCATCGCGTTGACGGCGCTTCTCAGGCTGTCGAGTACGGCAGGGTCAGGTTCCATGCGTCCGTCCGGGCTAGTGTCAGGTTCCCGCCCTCCACATTATGAGGTCTGGCCGCCTCGCGGATACCGTCCGGCCAGGTTCGGCCCTGGCCGGGCCCCCGTGAATCCGTATCCGGAGGGCATCGCGGGAATACCGCTGTAACCGGTGTCACACCTTCGTAAGGGCGCGCCCTCAAGGGAATTCGCCGCCTCTGGGGGAGTACTGCGCCTAGCAGGCGTTGTCGGCCGCGCGCGAGGCGCTGTTGAGGGCCGTCACGGCGGAACTGGGAATATAGCCCTTCTGCACATCCGCGCGGACCGAGGCCAGCTCGTCGTGGAGGCCGCCGAGCGCCGTCTTCACCTGCGCGCCCTGAGCCGAGCCCTGGGCGGTGGACAGGTCGCCGATCGTCGTGGTCAGGTCCGAGGCCAGGGTGGGCTGGCGGGCTTTGGCGTTGAGGTCGCTGACCGTGCGGTCGTAGGCGGGCAGCGCCGTGGCCTGGTAGGCCTTGCAGCCTGGGTCGCCGCTGCCGCCGCCGATGCGGGGCGCGACGGCCATGCCGATGCCGGCACCCACGGCGATCACCGCGACGCCGCCGGCGAGAACCACGATCAGGCCCTTCCGGGTGCCGGACAGCCTCCGGCCGGCGGTGCCGCGCGGACGCGGGCGACCGGTCGCCGCCGGGGGCGGTCCGCCGAATCCGGGGCCCCCGAGGCCCGATCCGCCGAACCCCGGTCCGTCGTAGGACGGGTCGCTGCCGTACTGGCCGGGGCTGAAGGTCTGCGTGGGCTGCGGGGTGTCGTCCCGGCCGGGGCCGCCGTAGGCGGGGTCGCCGAAGGTCGCGCCGGGAGGACCGCTGGCCGGGCCCGGGCCGCCGGTGTAGGCCGGTCCGGGTGTGTAGGCCGGTCCGGGCTGCCGGTGCGAGCCGGAATTGGCGCCGCTGCCGCGCATCCGGCGGTACAGGGCCTCCTCATGGGCGGCCGCGTCGTAGAGCTGAGGCTCTTCCGGGGGCGGTGGCGGGGCCGCGTGGCGCGGGCCGCCGGCGGGCTCCTGGCCGTTCGGGACCGCGCCGAACGGCGGCTGGTCCAGTGGCGCTTCGCCGGGACCGGGCGGAGCGAAGGCCGGGCGCTGCTCCGCGCGCGTCGGCGGGGCCGGCGCGTCGGGCACGTCCGTCACGGGCGGAGCCGGAGAGGCCGGGGCCGG